>OGWS01001897.1_pt1 | contig 14473 bp, 11 predicted proteins | sample 1576111 | NCBI WGS metagenome assembly OGWS01 (sample SAMEA3541534, study PRJEB24748) | human gut metagenome | biome: human gut; feature: human-associated habitat; material: faeces | place: China | collected 2012
GGCATCCGGATTCTCCGTCAGGATCTCTGGGAAATGATGATCACCTTCCTGATCTCCCAGCAGAAAACCATCCCAAAGATCCGCGAAGCCGTCGAGACCCTGGCAAAAAAATACGGTGCGAAGAGAACCGCCGCCCTGTCCGACGGTTCTATCCGCACCTACTATTCTTTTCCCTCGCCCGAAGAACTGGCATCTGCCAGCCTGGACGACCTATTAGCCTTAAAACTCGGCTACCGCGCCAAATACATCCACCGCCTCATCCAGGATGTCCTCGCCGGAACCGTATCCTTAGAATCCCTCGCAGCCCTGCCGCCGGACGAAGCCATGACCGCACTTACCAGCCTCTATGGCATCGGTCCCAAGGTCGCCAACTGCGTCTGCCTCTTCGGACTCCACCACATCGACGCCTTCCCCGTCGATACCTGGATCGAACAGATCCTGACCAAAGAATACCTTCCCAAACATCCCATCCGCTACCGCCGCCTTCCAAAAAGCCGCCTGTACACTACTATTATCCAGGATTTTTTTGGAAGCTATAAAGGATACGCAGGGGTAATGCAACAGTATATCTTTTATTATGAGCGCAGCATCCGAAACGGAAAATTCTAAAGATTCAGCAGCGCCAATGCCACCAAAATAATCCCGCATCCCCCAATCTGTCTCCGGCTGATTGGATCCCCGAGCACCAGCACGCTCACAAAGCTGACCACTAGGATCGTGCCGACACTAAAGCTCGGATACACGATAAACGCCGGCAGTCTCGACACACTCGCCAGCAGCAGCGAGGTTGAAAAATAGTTTGGAAATCCGACTGCCACACCACTCAAAAAGTCCATCTTTCCAATCTTGCGGCGGGTTCTCTGCTGCTCGAGAAATGCCAGAACCACAGTCAGAACCAGTGCGGTCAGGAACGTATAGAACAGAAACAGCGCATCAAACCGTCTCTCGCCGATCCTCTCCGTTACCTTGGACATCCCGTCTGCCATACCGCTGACGACAAATAAAACGAGCAGAAGTCCCGCCGAACCCATCCTCCGTCTGCGTCCGCAGCCGCGGTCCCCCTCGCTGTTGATGACCCAGATCGCCACAATAACCAGCACAATTCCCACCAGCTGGAACAGCGTCGGGATCTCACCTAAAAACAGGATACTCGCCGTGACCGGAATCACGATACCAAGCTTCGCAAATGCCGACGACAGAACTGCCCCATTTTCACGGATGCATTTCTGCATCAGAACCAGATTTCCTGTAAACAAAAATCCATTCACGATTCCCGTGAGAACCGCCGTCCGGCTGCCTGCCGCAAAGATATTTTTATCTGGAAGCAGAATAAATGCCACCACCAGGCAGGTCACATAATTTCCAACCAAAATCCCATATCGGTTATCGCTGAACGTCTCACTGATCCGCAGCGCCAGCGCCAGGGACGCGCTGAAAAGAATCGCAAAAATCAGATAAATCATACCTACTTATAAGAGATCGCCAGTCTCCCGGAATTTCCGGTAATGATGCGTTCTCTTTGCCTCCTCCAGTTTTTTAAGCATGGCCGGGATATCCCCGTTTAAGGTTCCCGCCAGAATCACGTAGTTCGACGCATGGTTCGTCCGGAATACAGTGCCCGGAGAATCCACATTTTTCAGGAAAATTTCCATTTCATCCACAATTTCATCCGGGGTTATCCGCTGGAACCGCCCTTCCACGACATCTGCATACATCGGCGTGCCCTCGTACAGGCGCAGCGTCAGGAAGGATGCGTACTCCGGGTTCATCGCCGTGATGAGCTTCGCACAGGACAGGGCATGTTCTTCCACCTTGCTGCGTCCGCCAAGCCCCGAAATCAGCGTCACTGAGGTCGCGATGCCGCAGCGTTTCAGCTTCTGCCCTGCCTCAATGGTCTGTTCCGCCGTCACGCCTTTATTGATATATTTTAAAATCTCATTGTCGCCGGATTCCGCGCCCACATAGACGATTCCGAGTCCCGCCTCGCGCAGGCGGATCAGCTCTTCTTCCGATTTCCGCAAAATATCCTGTGCCGTTCCGTAGGAAGCCACCCGCTTCACGCCCGGATACAGGCGGTGGATCGCATCCAGAATTACCAGAAGATCCTCTGTTTTCATAACCAGCGCATCGCCGTCCGCCAAAAATACCTTCTCGATATACGGCGCATACGGATTGTGCGAAACCTCCGTCAAATCTGCCAGAATCTCCGCCAGGCTCCGGATCCGGAACTTCTTTTCTTTATACATATTGCAAAAGCCGCAGGTGTTGTGTGCACATCCGATCGTCACCTGAATGATCAGGCTGCGCGCCTCACTCGGCGGTCTGTATACAATTCCCTCGTAGTCCATATGATTCCTCCTTTTTCTGTATCTCCTCTGCCGGACTGCCCGCATCTGCTCCGACAGTTTCCTCTTTTTCTGCATTCTCCGGGTTTTCTATCGTCTCCCCCGGCAGCGGGAAATCCACACCCGCTTTCAGCTCCAGCACCGTGTTGTCCGTCCGGGCATCGTGCAGGATCGCCTGCAGCCTTGCCAGCCAGAAATCATTGCCGCTATAACGGATCCAGTACTGATATGCCTCGCTTTTTCTGATCTTTGCCACATCAATCTTCGTGCCCGAACAATAATCACGGTTCATATCGGCATAGAGCCTTGCCATCTCTTCTTTGATATCCTTTGATGCCGACTGCAGCGCCTTAAACGCCTGTTTCGAAATCACATCTACCAGAAACTGATCCGCATAAGCATCAAAATTGAGAAGATTCTCGTCTTCTTCCCCGTAGCGCTGCGCCCAGCCTGCTATGTCTACCTTTTTTGTATGGTAGGACAGACTGCCATCCGTCTGCCAGTTTAGGATACTGTACTGGCACGGCGCCATCGGAAGCGGAGAAGTCACTATCTCCCGGATTCCATATCCGCCCGGTGTATTCAGATTTGACGTATGCTTCTTGATTCTCTGCAAATGCAGATGCCTATGCACCAGTGTGACCATTCTGGTTGCAACATTTCTGACCATCATTTCCATTGGGGAAAACAGCGGCATCAGCCCGATCACCGGAGCCGTAGTAGGAAGTCTTCTTGGCTTTCTGCTGTTTAACGTATATCCGGCCAAGGTCTTCATGGGCGACACCGGTTCCCTGGCTTTAGGCGGATTTGTGGCATCCAGCGCATTTATGATGCAGATGCCGTTATTCATTCCGATCATCGGTCTGATCTATCTGGTTGAAGTATTATCGGTTATCATGCAGGTATCTTACTTTAAGGCTACCCATGGAAAACGTATTTTCCGCATGGCGCCGATCCATCATCATTTTGAACTGGGCGGCTGGTCTGAGACCAGGGTGGTTGCAGTATTTTCGATTGTGACTGCACTGCTCTGCCTGGTGGCATACTTGGGAATATAACATCTTTGAAAGGACAGGAGGTATATGAGATGAGTCAGAAAGTATTGGTGGCAGGTACCGGAAAGAGCGGTATTGCAGCAGCAAAACTTCTTCTTGCCATGGGCGGCGAGGTTGTACTTTACGATGGCAACGACAAGCTGGATCCGGAGAAGATTAAGGAAAATTTTGAGGAAGATGCAAAGATCACGATCGTGCTGGGAGAACTGACCAGACCGGATCTTTTAGGCGTGGAGCTTTCTATTATCAGCCCGGGAATCCCGTTGGATGCGTCGTTTGTACCGGTACTGGATGAGGCGAAAATTCCGATCTGGAGTGAGATCCAGCTGGCATACCATGTGGCAAAGGGCAAACTGATCGCCATTACCGGAACCAATGGAAAAACCACGACCACAGCGCTGACCGGCGCCATTATGAAAACGTTCTTCGATGAGGTGTTTGTGGTCGGAAATATCGGTATCCCGTACACGGAAGTTGCTTTGGATACGACCGAGAAATCGGTTACGGTTGCAGAGGTTTCCAGCTTCCAGCTTGAGACCATCATGGATTTCCATCCGAATGTGAGCGCAATCTTAAACATTACGCCGGATCATTTAAACCGTCACGGAACCATGGAAAATTACATTGAAGTAAAAGAGCGTGTTGCAGTGAACCAGACCGAAGACGACTGCATCGTTTTAAACTACGACGATAAAGTACTGCGCGAGTTTGGCGAGAAGAAGGACTTAAAGCCGAAGGTTATCTTTTTCTCCAGCACCCAGACCTTAAAAGACGGTATGTATCTGGACGGAGATACCATGATCTATGCGCATGACGGCAAGACTGAGGAAATCCTGAATGTAAAAACCGATATGCAGCTGTTAGGAAAGCATAATTATGAGAATGTTATGGCGGCAGTAGCCATGAGCATCCGCATGGGCGTGCCGATGGACTGCATCCGCAAAGCCGTAAAGGAGTTTCAGGCAGTGGAGCACCGGATTGAGTTTGTCCTGGAGCGTTCCGGGGTCCGTTATTATAACGATTCCAAGGGAACCAACCCGGATGCTGCCATTCAGGCAATCCGCGCGATGCCGGGTCCGACTGTTCTGATCGCTGGTGGTTATGACAAGCACAGCGAGTATGACGAGTGGATCGAGGAATTTGGCGATAAGGTAAAATATCTGGTTCTGATCGGTCAGACCCGCGACAAGATCGCAGAGTGTGCCAGAAGCCATGGCTTTACTGATATTATGTATGCAGAGGATATGGCAGAGGCTGTACGCGTCTGTGCCGCTTATGCCAATGCAGGGGACAATGTCCTCTTATCTCCGGCGTGCGCAAGCTGGGGCATGTTTGACAACTACGAGCAGCGCGGTGAGATTTTCAAGGAATGTGTAAGAAACCTCTAATTTAGGAAGGTCTTAAAACAGTTACAAGAAAACCTGTAGGAGGAGTGATATGGCAAAGAAGAACCGGCCGAAACGGTTTTATGATTACAGCCTGTTGTTCTGTATCATATTTTTGACGGTGTTTGGACTGGTCATGATTTACAGCGCCAGTTCTTACACAGCACAGCTCAAATATAACAATGCCGGTTTCTTTATGATGCGTCAGCTTAAGGTCGCAGCAGGCGGTCTGGTCCTGGCACTGTTGATTTCCAAACTGGATTACCACTGGTATGCAAAATTTTCCATGTTTGCGTATCTGTTATCCTATGTGCTGATGGTTGCGGTAACCCTGTTTGGGCGGGAAGTAAACGGTAAAAAGCGTTGGCTTGGTGTTGGCTCGCTGAGTTTCCAGCCGACGGAGTTTGTAAAAATTGCCCTGATCGTTTTTTTGGCGGTTCTCATCACCCGTATGGGATCCAGCGTCAATACCTGGAAAAATATGGCGAAGGTGATGGGACTTGCACTCCCGATCGCCGGAATTGTTGCAGCGAACAACTTAAGTTCCGGTATCATTATCATGGGAATCGCCTTTGTGATGCTGTTTGTGGCATGCAAAAAGCAGTGGCCTTTTTATGCCTGCGGTGCTATGGCACTTCTGGCGGTAGCTACGGCTGGTCCGCTTGCAATCTTTCTGGAAAAGATCAAGCTGCTGAAGCCATATCAGTTGAGCCGTATCCATGTATGGCTGTCCCCGGAAGCATACCCTATGGATGGCGGATATCAGGTGCTGCAGGGACTTTACGCCATTGGTTCCGGCGGATTGTTCGGCAAGGGACTTGGAGAGAGTATCCAGAAGATGGGATTTGTGCCGGAGGCACAGAATGATATGATCTTCTCCATTATCTGCGAAGAACTGGGACTTTTCGGGGCGGTATCGGTCATTCTCATCTTTTTGTTTATGATCTACCGGTTTATGCTGATCGCGAACAACGCACCGGATCTTCTGGGCGCTTTGATCGTAGTCGGGGTAATGGCGCATATTGCGATCCAGGTTATTTTAAATATCGCGGTAGTAACCAATACCATCCCGAACACCGGAATCACGCTGCCGTTCATCAGTTACGGAGGTACCTCCGTCTTGTTCCTTATGATGGAAATGGGAATGGTACTTGGTGTTTCAAACCAGATCCGGCTGGAACGGTAAGATGTTCTAAGGTTTCGCTGGCGGGCATGGATGCGTAATCTGGCAAACCAACGGGAATAACAGGAACGCAACATCCGAAAGGTACATAAGATAAAGCATAGAAATAGAATATGAAAAGCTGCCGGACCAGAGATCAAATGGCGGCAGTTTCGTGTTGCTTGTGTCTGGAAGATTATGTACAGGAGGGATCTGGGATTGTCTGTGCTGCGGATAGAAGGATTACACAGGCTGGAAGGAACGATAAAAATACAGGGTTCCAAGAACGGGGTGCTGCCGGTCATGGCAGCATCTCTTCTTCATAACGGAACCACGATACTGGAGCATGTCCCCAAAATACAGGATGTTTTCTGTATGTTGGGGATTTTGAACGCTTTGGGGGCAGATTGCCGGATGGAAGAAGACCGTCTGGTCATTTCAGCCGCTTCCCTGAGCGCTTCGCGTATACCGGAAGTATTGGCCGGGCAGATGCGCTCTTCGGTGATGCTGCTTGGACCTCTGCTTGCGCGGATGGGAAAGGTGGAAACCTGGCTTCCGGGTGGATGCCGCATTGGAAAACGACCGGTAGATCTGCATATCCGGGGACTGGAGGCACTTGGTGCTGTCGTGAACATGGAAGAAGACCGGATCCATGCGTTTGTGCCGGAAGGTGGCCTGTCTGGAACAACGGTTTCGCTTCCATACCCCAGTGTGGGGGCAACGGAAAATATTCTGATGGCAGCTGCCGGGGCGCAGGGAGAGACGGTTTTGACTGGCGCAGCCAGGGAGCCGGAGATTGAGATATTATGTGATTTTTTAAGAGCGCTTGGGATAAGCGTGGAAGGGGCAGGAAGTTCTGTCATTCGTTTACAGGGGAGGCGTGAACTTCAGAATGTGCGATTTGCTCTTCCCGGAGACCGGATCGTGGCAGGAACTTATGTGGGAGCCGTGCTGTGTGCAGGCGGCCGGGTCTTTCTGGAAAAGGCGCCAGTCCGTCACATGGGAAAAACTTTGTGGACCGCAAAACAGATGGGAGCGAAGCTGGAACCGGAGGAAGATGGAATCTGGATTTCCAGGAAAGAAAGAACAAAGCCCATTCATCTGGAGACAGGACCTTACCCGGAATTTCCAACCGATATGCAGTCGGTGATTCTGGCAGCAGCTTCTCTTGCGGACGGAACATCCTGGATCCGGGAGAATGTTTTTGAAAACCGGTTTTGCGCGGCAAAGGAATTGCGGAAATTTGGTGCACATATTATAATAGAAGACAAACTTGCAACCGTAACCGGTGCTGCCACGTTAAAAGGTGCCCGTGTGGAGGCAGAAGACCTGCGCGGGGGTGCTGCCCTGGTAGCGGCTGGTCTGGCGGCAGAGGGAGAAAGTTTTATTGACGGCTATCAGCATATCAGCCGCGGGTACGAGGATATCAGCCGGGATCTCGCCGGAGTGGGAGCCCGGATCCGCCTTTGCTGAATGGGAAACACCGGCAAAGGTTTGCTGCCGGACACGTACGCGTCCGCATGTTTAAGCACAGGTGCTTTGCCGGTGCCGTGGTCGGATAATAGGAGAAAAAACAGATGGAAAATGGATCAGGAAAGAAAAAGGTGATCCTGCTTGCGGCACTGCTTTTGCTGCTTGCATGTATGGCAGCTGTGTGCTCCATAAAAATTCGGGATATCACAGTAACAGGAAATGAAAAATACACAGAGGAACAGCTGGTAGATCTGGTTTTTCCGGATAACGTAAGCCGCAGCACGGTATTTTGCTATCTGCGGGAGCATTTCGGAAAACATGAAAAGATCCCGTTCGTGGAAGATTACAAACTGGTATTAAAAGGGCTGACCAGGGCAGAACTTATTGTTTACGAGAAAAGTGTGGTGGGATATGTCTCTTACATGAGCAGTTATATGTATTTTGATAAGGACGGTATTATCGTGGAAAGCTCCAGCCAGAAGCTTCCCGGCGTTCCCTGGATCAACGGACTGAAGTTCGGTCATATCGTCCTTTATCAGAAACTGCCGGTGGAAAGTGAGTGGATTTTCCAGGAAATCCTGAATCTGACCCAGATCCTCTCGATTTACGAACTGAGTGTGGACAAGATCCAGTACAATACCCTGGGTGAGGCTACCCTGTATATGGGAGACATCGAGGTGATCCTGGGAAGCAATGACGGTCTGAACGGAAAAATAGCAGAGCTTGGCGACATGCTCCCACAGCTGGAAGGCAGGAGCGGCACCCTGTATCTGGATAATTACGATGAAACCAAAACAAATCCGATGTATACATTCAAACCCAAAAACTAAAAAAAACGGTTGATATTTTCAAGGAAATCACCTATAGTATTATTTAGACTAGTTTTTGATATAATGTTACAAAACTGTTACAAAAGGCCAATGAAAGAAGTTAAGGAGGAATCAGTCTTGTTAGAGATTAAGATAAATGAAGCGGAAAACTCCGCGAAGATCATTGTGATCGGTGTTGGCGGTGCCGGCAACAATGCAGTAAACCGCATGGTAGACGAAAATATTGCAGGTGTCGAGTTCATCGGCATCAATACCGATAAACAGGCATTGCAGTTCTGTAAGGCTCCGACCGCCATGCAGATCGGCGAGAAGCTGACCAAGGGCTTAGGCGCTGGTGCAAAGCCAGAGGTTGGACAGAAAGCAGCAGAGGAGAGTTCCGAGGAGATTGCTCAGGCCATCAAGGGCGCTGACATGGTATTTGTTACCTGCGGTATGGGCGGCGGTACCGGTACCGGTGCAGCTCCGGTCATTGCAAAGATCGCAAAAGACATGGGCATTCTGACCGTTGGTGTTGTAACAAAGCCATTCCGTTTTGAGGCAAAGGCACGTATGAGCAACGCGCTTGCCGGAATCGAAAACTTAAAGGCAAGTGTTGATACCCTGATCGTAATTCCGAATGATAAACTTCTTGAAATCGTTGACCGCAGAACCACGATGCCGGATGCATTAAAGAAAGCAGACGAAGTGCTGCAGCAGGCTGTTCAGGGTATTACCGACCTGATCAACGTTCCGGGTCTGATCAACCTTGACTTTGCAGATGTACAGACGGTTATGACCGACAAGGGCATCGCCCATATCGGTATCGGACATGCCAAGGGCGACGACAAGGCTGTTGAGGCTGTTAAGCAGGCAGTAGCAAGCCCGCTGTTAGAGACCACCATCGAGGGCGCTACCCACGTGATCATCAACATCTCCGGCGACATCAGCCTGATCGAGGCAAACGAAGCAGCAAGCTATGTTCAGGAGCTGGCTGGCGATGATGCAAACATCATCTTCGGTGCAATGTACGACGAGAACGCACAGGATGAGGCCACCATTACCGTAATCGCAACCGGTCTGGATGCACATGCAAATACTCCGGTTAACAAGGCTATGGCTGAGTTTGGAAACTTCAAACCGAAAATGCCGTCCGGATTAAACTTAAACACCCAGAGTGTTGGCCGCACCGCTGCTGCTGAGGCAAGCGCAACGGCTGCAAAGGCTGCACCGCAGCTTCACACCCAGGCCCAGAGCGTAAAACCGGTTCCGGCACAGACTACGCAGGCTGCAGCTCCGGCTCAGAGTGCTCCGGCAAGCCAGGGTTCTTACCGTCCGTTAAACCAGACCCAGATCAACATTCCGGATTTCTTAAAGAATAAGCGCTAAGAATCATTCTGAGGCTACATATTATTTCTACGACAAAAGACGACAAAGACAGAAGACCAGTTTGGGTTTTCTGTCTTTTTTTGTCGTTCAAAAATGGAAGTTTCGTCCGTCGCTTTGACAAAATTTTCTCTTTCTGCGAATTATAATGAGGACATGAGCAATGAGAATCCTTGTAACTGTGAGAACATCAGGCAGTTACGAAGCCCTGGAAAGGCTCATGATGTCAGGGGGACAATGTAGCATGGCAGAAACGCTGTATCTGGATCTGCTTTTTCTGGTGAATCTGTCAGCGGATTTGTATCTGTTGTTTCTTACGGGTCTGATCTTGAAAGAACCCGTAAGGAAACGAAAAAGCAGACTCTTTTTTGGCTCATTCAGCGGAGCAGTGCTGGGATGCAGTCTGGTTTTTGTCCCGGTGCGATCGGTTTTTTTGTGGAAAGTTCTGGAACTGATCCTGCCAGCTGTACTTATGACGCGGATCGCATTTGGAAACCATGGGATACGGACATGGCTCCGGCAGGTTTGTATACTGTGGATGCTTGCACTTTTTATGGGGGGAATCTGCAGTGTGCTGGAATCTGCAGACGGAATGTCTGCTTCGGTGTCTTCTGGTTTTTGGAAGATGACGTCCTGGTCTGCCGGAAGGTTTTTTCCGGTTTTGGGCATTGCGGGGCTGTGTTTGTATGCGGCAGTGGTCTTCCTTGAACGGAGAGCCGTGTTTTGCGACAATCTGTATGAGGTAACGCTGCATGATCATGGAAAACAAAAAACAGTCCGGGCCCTGCGGGATACCGGGAATCAGCTGTATGAACCATATGGCCACCAGCCGGTACACATTCTGGAAAAGCGAGTCTGCCTGGAATTTTGTGAAACAGCATCCGGAGTCATTTACATTCCGTTTAGCAGCGTGGGAACCGAAGCGGGACTTTTGCCGGCAGTGCGGATGGAACGGATGGAAATCTGGAAGAACGAGAAACAGATCCGGACATTGGAACAGCCCTGGATCGCGATCAGTGAAACGCCGCTGTCGCCCCGGCATCAATACGAAATGCTTCTGCATGGAGAACTATAATACAAAGACCTGGAGGATGGAAAAGTGATCGTAAAAGTTTCAGTACCAAATCGTTTTCAGTTTAAGGCAGTTTCTTCTTTTACTACAATGTTGTGGCAGAGGAAGGGAGAAGTCCATTATATTGGGGGTGCAGACATTCTTCCGCCGCCACTGGAAAGCAGGAAAGAAGCAGAAATGCTTTCCATGCTTGGGACTGACAGAGAAAAAGAGGCAAAGTCTCTTCTGATCGAACACAATCTGCGTCTGGTTGTATACATAGCAAAGAAGTTTGATAATACGGCGGTAGGCGTGGAAGATCTGATTTCCATAGGAACCATTGGTCTGATCAAAGCAATCAATACCTTCAACCCGGAGAAAAATATCAAGCTGGCTACCTATGCATCCCGCTGCATTGAAAATGAAATTCTTATGTATCTGCGCCGCAACAGCAAGACGAAGGCAGAGGTATCCATTGATGAGCCGCTGAATGTTGACTGGGATGGAAATGAGCTGCTCCTTTCCGATATCCTTGGTACGGATGATGACATGATCTACCGGGGACTGGAAGATGAAACGGAACGGCAGCTTTTAAATTCGGCGATCGATCGTCTGAGCCCGCGGGAAAAGACCATTGTGGAGCTGCGTTACGGATTAAAGAATGTGGAAGGAGAAGAAATGACCCAGAAGGAAGTGGCAGACCGCCTGGGAATTTCCCAGTCCTACATATCGCGTCTGGAAAAGAAAATTATGAAACGCCTGAAGAAGGAAATCGTTCGTTTTGAATAATATACTGATTTGGGCGCTGAAATGGATGCTGGCGGTGTGTCTGCAGCTGCGCTATCCAACGGTGCGGTTCCAGAAGGAAGAACCCGTAAGGAGCGATCCCTCTTATGAGATATACGAAACATACAGGTATGCGTACAGACAGTACGGATACCTGTTTTCGTATGCAGAAGAGACGCAGGAGGATGGCAAGACAGCGAATGAAACGACAGGCTGGGAGAAGGAAGCAGGGAACGGCGAGAACGAAAAAGAAAACGGAGGAAGCGGAAACGTGAAGGAAACGTACAGTCTGGAAAGGGATGCAGGAAACGAGAGAAACTCCACCTTGTTTTCCCGGCTTCAGGACTATGATTATCTGATGAAGCATTATTTCAGCGTCCATGCGTCCACGACAGCCGACCGGGGACTGATGAAGGCAGATCAGCTGCTTGGCACCGATGTAACGCTGGAGAAGAATCCGGAAGTTCCCCAGATCCTGATTTATCACACCCATGCCAGCGAAACATATGCCGATTACGGACCCGGACAGCCAGATGCCACGGTGGTGGGAGCCGGAACTTATCTGACGGAACTTTTACGGGCGAAGGGATGGAATGTGATCCATGACACAACCGCTTATGATCAGAAAGAGGGAAAACTGGAGCGAAGCCGGGCGTATACGTATGCGCTGGAAGGAATCCAGCGCATCTTACAGGAACATCCGACCATAGAAGTGATCCTGGATCTGCACCGGGACGGAGTAGCAGAGTCGGTGCGTCTGGTGCAGGAAATTCAGGGAAAACCGACTGCCCAGATCATGTTTTTTCAGGGGATGAGCCGGACACCGGAGGGCGAGATTGCCTATCTGCCAAATCCCTATCTGCAGGAAAATCTGGCATTCTCGTTTCAGATGCAGCTGGCTTTGAGCCGCTATCCCGGATTTACAAGGAAAATTTACCTGAAAGGTCTGCGTTACAACCTGCATTTGCGTGGCAGGTCTTCCCTGATCGAAGCCGGAGCGCAGACCAACACCATGGAGGAAGCCAGAAACGCCATGGAACTGCTTGCACAAGCGGTAGATACGGTGCTCCAGCCTGCTGGCGGGGATGCTGTGAATTGAAACAGACTGAAAAACAACCGGAAAACAGGCATGATATCGTGTTGCAAGGGATCTGAAAAAATGTTATTATTATAAATTGACGAATTGTTTCCTTTCTGCAAGACGCAGAAAACGGAAACGGAAACAAAAAACTGATCTTATACGTTTTATTTTGGAGGAAATCAATACATGGCATCAATGGACCAAAGCAAGATCCGTAATTTCTGTATCATCGCCCATATTGACCACGGCAAATCTACGCTGGCAGACCGCATCATCGAGATGACTGGTCTTCTGACCAGCCGTGAAATGCAGGCGCAGGTACTCGATAACATGGACCTGGAGCGGGAGCGTGGAATTACCATCAAATCCCAGGCAGTCCGCACCGTTTACCGTGCAAAAGACGGAGAAGAATATATTTTTAACCTGATCGATACCCCTGGACACGTCGACTTTAACTATGAGGTATCCAGAAGCCTGGCTGCCTGCGACGGTGCGATCCTTGTCGTAGATGCGGCACAGGGCATTGAAGCCCAGACGCTGGCAAACGTTTACCTGGCCCTGGATCATGACCTGGATGTATTTCCGGTCATCAACAAGATCGATCTTCCGAGTGCCAGACCGGACTGGGTGGCAGACGAAATTGAGGATGTGATCGGCATTGAGGCACACGATGCGCCGCGTATCTCCGCAAAGACCGGTCTGAATGTGGAAGATGTGCTGGAGGCCATTGTCCACAAGGTTCCGGCGCCGGTGGGAGACCCGGAGGCACCGCTTCAGGCACTGATCTTTGACTCTTTGTATGACCCGTATAAGGGCGTTATCGTATTTTGCCGGATCAAAGAGGGAACCGTAAAGAAAGGCACCCGTGTGCGCATGATGGCAACCGGAGCGGAGGAAGAAGTGGTTGAGGTCGGCTATTTCGGTGCAGGTCAGTTCATCCCGTGTGACGAGCTGAGCGCCGGTATGGTTGGCTACATCACGGCCAGCATCAAGAATGTAAAAGATACCCGTGTGGGCGATACCATCACCGATGCGCTGCGTCCGTGTGCAGAGCCGCTTCCTGGATATAAAAAAGTAACTTCTATGGTATACTGCGGACTTTACCCGGCAGACGGTGCAAAGTACAATGACCTGCGCGATGCGCTGGAAAAACTTCAGTTAAACGATGCGTCCCTGTTCTTCGAGCCGGAGACTTCCATCGCCCTTGGCTTTGGTTTCCGCTGCGGATTTTTAGGACTTTTGCATCTGGAGATCATTCAGGAGCGTCTGGAACGCGAATACAACCTCGACCTGGTTACTACGGCTCCGGGCGTTGTCTACCGCGTGCATAAGAAAAACGGCGAGATGATCGAACTGACCAACCCGTCCAACCTTCCGGACCCGACCGAGATCGAGTATATGGAAGAGCCAATCGTCAGTGCGGAGATCATGGTAACCACCGAGTTTGTGGGTGCGATCATGACACTGTGCCAGGAGCGCCGCGGCATCTACCATGGCATGGAATACATTGAAGAAACAAGGGCACTCTTAAAGTACGATCTTCCGTTAAACGAGATCATTTACGATTTCTTTGATGCGTTAAAATCCCGTTCCAGAGGTTACGCTTCCTTCGACTATGACATGAAGGGATATGAAACTTCGGAGCTTGTGAAGCTGGATATCCTCATCAATAAAGAAGAGGTGGATGCCCTGTCCTTTATCGTACATGCAGATTCTGCCTACGAGCGCGGCAGAAAGATGTGTGAGAAGTTAAAAGAGGAGATTCCGCGCCATCTGTTCGAGATTCCGATCCAGGCAGCGGTAGGCGGCAAGATCATTGCCCGTGAGACCGTAAAGGCGATGCGTAAGGATGTCCTTGCGAAGTGCTACGGTGGTGATATCTCCCGTAAGAAGAAGCTTCTGGAAAAACAGAAAGAAGGAAAGAAACGAATGCGTCAGGTGGG
>OGWS01001912.1_pt1 | contig 14397 bp, 10 predicted proteins | sample 1576111 | NCBI WGS metagenome assembly OGWS01 (sample SAMEA3541534, study PRJEB24748) | human gut metagenome | biome: human gut; feature: human-associated habitat; material: faeces | place: China | collected 2012
AAAATGGCGGGCTGGCCGGTCAATGCAAAGGCTCGCGTTCGCCAACAACTGTCTTCCTCGCCGCAACTACGCACGCCAACAGCACCAATGCGAACATCGGGTTAGGGTTAAATAAAGAAACGTGGGTCTTATCCGCGCGTGTCATGGTCGGTGCGATCGTCCGCCCCAGCCGTTTCTGGGGCTGTGGCGCTCATAGAGTCAGTATTGCAGAAAAAGCACCTGCGAAATGCGCGTGCGAAGGGAATCGTGTGGGACGGCACGTGATTTTGCCGATTTTCGACGTGCCGTCCCACAGCGTTCGAAGAACGCCCTCAGAGCTGAGGGCAAAGAACGGCTCTATTCTGCGGTTCTCGGCTTATGTCATGCGGGATAGCAGATACGTCAAACGATTGATGTATCTGCTATCCCACACTTCTGTGGGACGGCAGATGAACAATGGTAAAAACCGCGTGCCGTCCCACAAAAAGGAATCAGGCCTGCCACCATTGGCGCAGGGGGTACCACTTGCCGTCCGGGTGGGCCACGCGATCCGGCTTGACGGCCAAGAACTGGTGAATCTGGATGCCGTCGAGCTCGAAGTTCAGAGCGCAGGCGGCCATGTACATACCCCATACCTTGGCGCGTTCAAAGCCGACCTGCTTGACCGCGTCGTCCCAATGCTCGGAGAGGTTCTGGTTCCAGTGATGCAGGGTGAGCGCGTAGTGCTGGCGCAGGTTCTCCTGATGCACCACGTTGAAGCCGGCGTCATGGATGCACGATTCGATGAAGCCGGGCGCGCCGAGATCACCGTCCGGGAAGATGTAACGGTCGAGGAATTCGTCGGTACCGGGCTTGCCGTGAGGCTTGTCATGGCTGATGGTGATCTGGTGGTTCAGCAGTCGGCCCATCGGCTTCAGAAGGCGGAACATCTCTTCGAAGTAGCTCTGGTAGTTCTTGACGCCTACGTGCTCCATCATGCCGATCGAGCAGATACCGTCGAAGTCGTGCTCAGGCACCTCGCGGTAGTCCTGCACACGCACTTCGGCCAGATCCTGCAGCCCTTCACAGGCGATCCATTCGTTGGCGTACGCGGCCTGTTCCTTGGAAAGGGTGACGCCGAGCGCCTTGATGCCGCGACGGGCGGCGGTGATGACCATCGAACCCCAGCCGCAGCCGATGTCCAGTAAGCGCTGGCCGGGCTGCAAGTCCAGTTTGTCGAGAATCAGGCGCAGTTTGTTGGCCTGTGCGTCTTCAAGGCTCATGTGTTCGTTGTCGAATACCGCGCAAGTGTAGGTCATGGAGGATCCAAGGAAGTCGGCGTAGAACTCGTTGGACATGTCGTAGTGGAAGCTGACGGTTTCCGAATCGGCCTTTTCGGTGTGCGGCATCAGGCCACGCTTGATACGGGCGAACTTGCTCGGGCCCTCGGTGGCGGGCCCCGGCGGCTTCTTGAAGCCATGGCTCAGGATGCCGGCAGATACGCGGGCAATTGATGTGGGAGTGAGTGGGCGAACGTATTTGGACAGCGACACCAGCTTGCGCATCGCCGGATACGGGTCGGCGTAGTCAATGCCGTCCACGTCGAAATCGCCCAGAATGTATGAGCGCACGATGCCGATTTCATTCGGGTGCGCGAGTAGCTGGTACATGCAGTTCGGCGTGGCGATTTTGACCTTCAAATCCGCGTCTGCCGGGCCGAAATGCGAGCCGTCGAAAGCGTCGATACGAACGGGAGTGGCGGGGTCGAGAAACAGGGACGCCATCTCGCCGACCGTCATAGCCTTGCCATTTGCCATTATCTACCTCATTCTCTTATGATGATCACCCCAACTGTCGAGGTATCTTAGTCCTCTTCAGGAGACTGAAACCGTTGAATACACCATCTGGTGAACCAGTTCGCGTTCGGCTGATGAAGCACGAATGGAATTAGGCATCTCGCATATTGATTGCGCTACGCGCGAAGTAGGCGGATGAGAGACGAGTTTCTCGGAGAGCGTCAGATGACTCCGGAAAATGGTCTTATCGTTGAGATTTCGGGCGATGGAACTGGTTTGGTCAATGGACAATAATTCGACAAGTGCGGAATTCCGCCATTTCTTGCCATTATTTTCAGTGTTGTTCTTTCAGCGTGTTTTCAGGTGAATGCTCATGCGCGGAGTAGACTGGGGAACCGTTGGACCACTCAAAGACAGAGTGGACCACCAGTTAAGACACTAGCTCAAAAGGAGAGCCCCTATGGTGTACCGCATGATTTTCAACCAGACTGCATACTTCGGACGTGGCGCGATCAAGGAGATTCCGGCCGTCGCCAAGCAGCACGGCTTCACCAAGGCATTTATCGTCACCGACCCGGTGCTGCTGGAGACCGGCACCGCCGAGAAGGTCACCAAGGTTCTGGATGAGGCCGGCCTGCCGTACGAGGTGTTCTCCAACGTCAAGCCGAACCCGCCGGTCGAGTGCATCAAGGACGGCGTCGCCAAGTTCGCCGAGTCCGGTGCGGACTTCCTGATCGGCCTGGGCGGTGGCTCCCCGCAAGACACCTGCAAGGGCATCGGCATCATCACCGCCAACCCGGAGTTCGCCGACGTGCTTTCTCTGGAAGGCGTCGCGGATACCAAGAACCCGTCCGTCCCGATCTTCGGCGTGCCGACCACCGCCGGCACCGCCTCGGAGACGACCATCAACTACGTGGTCACCGACACGGCCAACAAGCGCAAGTTCGTGGCTGTCGACCCGCACGACATCCCGATCGTCGCTTTCGTGGACCCGGATCTGACCGACTCGATGCCGCGCGGCCTGAAGGTCGCCACCGGACTTGACGCCCTGACCCACGCCATCGAGGGTTACATTACCCCGGGTGCCTGGAGCCTGTCCGACTGCCTGTCCATGCAGACCATCCGCATGATTGCCAAGAACCTGGCCAAGTCCGCCGACGGCGACATTCCGGCCGGCGAGCAGATGGCCTACGCGTCCTACATCACCGGTATGGCCTACTCCAACGTGGGCCTCGGTCTGGTGCACGGCATGGCTCACCCGCTGGGCGGCCGTCTGGGCGTGGCCCACGGTGTGGCCAACGGTATTCTGCTGGCCCCGGTCATGGAATACAACAAGGACTTCACCGGTGAGAAGTACCGCGACATCGCCGATGCGTTCGGTGTTGAGGACGCCTACACCGGCGACCTGGAGAAGGTGCGCGAAGAGGCCGTGCAGGCCGTCCACAAGCTGACCGTGGATCTGAAGAACCCGACCACGATTTCCGAAGTGGGCGCCACCGAGGCCGACCTTGAGCCGCTGGCTCACGATGCCTTCAACGACGTGTGCACCCCCGGCAACCCGCGTCAGGCAACCGAAGAGGACATCCTCGCGATTTACAAGTCGCTGATGTGATCAGTCAATGACAGTAAACATTAGCTCCCTCTGATGAGGGAGCTGTCAGCGTAGCTGACTGAGGGAGAGAAGTTGCGGCGTAGCCGCTGAATAATAGGTATCGGCCTGCGTCCGATTCAATGTTTTAGCGACTGCGTCGCAGTCTCTTCCTCAGTCTCACTTCGTTCGACAGCTCCCTTATCAGAGGGAGCTTGCATAAGCAGAGGGGGCTCGTATATCTAGCTACTTTTCGTGCTTTTCGTCGTAGACTTCGTCGGTGGGGGTCTCGTCGTACAGCTGCTTGCCTTGCGCCTCCGCCAGTTCCATCTGCTCGTTGATCCACGCGGCTTCAGCCGGATTGATATCCGCGGAATTCAGCACTTTCTGCCACACCGGGTAGAACATATGCATCGCCGGATACATGGCGGTGAACAACACCTCCGGCTTATGCGTGCGCGTATGTTGCGGATGCGCATCAAACGTATTCTTAAAACGTCGCATGTAGTTCAGGAATGAACTCAGCGACGTGTCCATCCGTCGCGCGCTCATCGCGGCGATCATGCGCGGCGAGTACACGGTTTTCAGATTCTTGCCCATCAGATGCAGGGAAATATCGATATCCTCGTGCATCACATCGGCCTTATCTCGGCAGACCTCATTCGCGATCTGATGCCAGGCCGAAGCGCGCAAGGCCATATTCGAGCCGAACAGCAGCGGCTGGCCGCCATCGGCACGGTAGATTCGCTTGCGTAAGGAATTGTCGCCTTTCAACCCGAAATGACGTGAGGGCATGTCGTAATACATCACCGGACCAGTGGCACCCATCGCGGCCGGGTCTTCGGTGAAGATGCCGGAGACCACCTCCACCCAGTCAGGCCGGATCATACAGTCGGCGTCAAAACGGCCCAGCACATCGCCGGTCGCGGCGTTCAGGCCAAAGTTGCGGGTGGGAATCAGCCCCTGTTCATCGTTCTGGTGCAACAGTTTGACCGGGGCCTCGGGATGTTCGGCGATGAACTGTTCGACAATCGCGCAGGTGTTGTCCGTAGAACGATTGTCCACCACCAGCACCTCATGCGGCATGATGGTCTGGCGAGTGGCGTTCAGCAGACAGTCGCGGATGCGTTCGGCTTCGTTCCACGCTGGGATGATGATCGAAACGTTGAGCATAACATCAACAATAGAAAAGCGGGTGTACGCCGCCGGCGTATCCGAGCTTCAAACCCCTCGCTACAATGGGGAGCCATGAGCGAACGCGCGCGAAACATAAACAGCACCGACACGTCGAGAAGCGGTGCCGCAGAAGCCGGGGCAGACCCGGGCGACGAGAATCGTATCGACTTTGGTACTTTGTTCCCCGCCAAGGGAGATTCCCGCAGGCCACCGGAATGGTTCGGCCGCGCGCTGCTGTATGTGGCCCTCGCCGTCATCGTATTCATGTTCTGCTGGCGCTCGTGGGGCGACATCTCCTATCTGGTGTTCGACATCATCATCTCGCTGTTCCTGGCGCTGGCCGTCGAACCGCTGGTGGTGGCGCTGGTGGCTCATGGCTGGAAGCGTGGCGTGGCTTCCGCCGTCAGTCTGGTGGGCGTGGCCGTGGTCGTGGGTGTGCTGCTCACGCTGTTCGGCAATATGTTTGTACAGCAGATGATTGCCATGGTCCGCGGTTTGCCGGCAATGTATGGGCAGATTCGTGAGTTCGCGGACCAGTACACCACGTTCAAGATGCCGGAGATCAGCAATCTTGGCATGGAAATCTTCAACAATATCCAGACCTCGTGGGTCACCGATTTTGCCGGTACCGCCATGAGTACGGTGGGCGGCCTGTTCTCCTTCCTGCTGAACCTCATGACCGTGGTCATGACCACGTATTACATCTCCGCCGCCGGCCCCAAACTGCGCCGCTCCTTCTGCCAGTGGCTGGCTCCCAACACGCAGCGCCGATTCCTGTTGGTGTGGACCGTGGCCCAAGGCCAGATTTCGTCCTTCCTGTTCTCCCGTTCGATTCTGGCGTTGATCAACGCCACCTGCACTGCCATCTTCTTAGAGATTCTGCATGTGCCCTACTGGCTGCCGTTGGCCCTGTTCTGCGGCGTGGTATCCCAGTTCATCCCCACGGTCGGCACCTATATCGGCGGCGCGCTGCCGGTGCTGTTCGCTTGGGGCAACCGCGGATGGACGTACGCCGTGGCGGTGCTGGTGTTCATCATCGTCTACCAGCAGATCGAGAACCTGATTCTCTCGCCGAGGATTTCGCAGCGCACGATGGATATCAACGCGGCCGTCGCCTTCCTCGCGGTGCTGGCGTTCGGCTCGCTGTTCGGCGCGTTTGGCGCGTTCCTGGCGCTGCCGGTCACCGCATCGCTGCAGGCCATCTTCCGTGCGTACACCAAGCGCTATGAGCTGATTGACTCACCACTGATGAACGATCCGACTCCGGAGAAGAAGTCCAAGATCGTCGAGGCGTCCGAAGCGTTCGGCGAGCATGTGCTGCAGCCGATCGGCGAGCACATGCCGCGTGCGGCCAAGGGGTCCACCAGCCGTGTGCCGATGAATGAGGAACTGCGTTTGCTGCAGGAACAGATCTATGCGATTCCGCCACACGAGACGAAAGAATCCGATTTGGACGATTCCGCCACCGTGGCGATTCCGCAGCGTGGTGCCGCGGATACGCAGCAGTCTGAGCAGCCCAAGCAACGCAAGCAAACCAAGCAGTCTGATCAATCTGCCTCCAGCAATCCTAGGGCAGGGTGGCGCTGATGACTCTGCTTTCCGTACTCGATATTCTTCTGATGATCGTCGGCGGTGCCGGCATGATATATCAGGGACTGTGCATCGTGATGTCCCTGTTCGCCAAGCCCGTGCGCTTCCCCGACGCCCCGATGACCAACCGGTATGCCGTGCTGATCTCCGCGCGCAACGAAGAAAAAGTGATCGGCAACCTTATTGGGTCGATTCGCGATCAGACCTACCCGTCCAACCTCATCGACATCTGGCTGGTGGCCGACAACTGCACCGACAACACCGCCGACGTGGTGCGGTCTTTGGGCTGCCATGTGGTGGAACGCCACAATCTTGAGCTGGTTGGCAAGGGATATGCGCTGACGTATCTGTTGGGGCATATGCTCGACATCGGTGTGGCCGATGATTATGAGGCCTACTTCGTGTTCGATGCCGATAACAAGCTGGACAAGCACTACTTCGAGGAAATGAACAAGGCGTTCTGCTCCGGATTCAAGATTCTGACCAGCTACCGTAATTCGGTGAATCTGGCGGATAACTGGGTGTCTTCTGGTTCTGCGCTGTGGTTCATCCGTGAATCGCGATTCCTGTCTAACTCGCGTATGATTCTCGGTTCCTCTTGCCATGTGGGCGGTACGGGATTCATGTTCTCCCGCGAGGTGATGAAGCGGAACAAGGGATGGAAGTTCCATCTGCTCACTGAAGATCTTGAATTCACTATGGATTCGATTCTGCATGGCGACCGCATCGGCTATTGCGGTACTGCGATCCTCTACGACGAGCAGCCGGTTACCTTCTCGCAAAGTTGGCGTCAGCGTTTGCGTTGGAGCAAGGGATTCCTGCAGGTATTCCGTTATTATGGCTCGGCATTGCTGAAACGCGCGGTTCGCGAACGTGATTTCTCCTGCATCGACTTCACATTGATGCTGTGTCCGTTTACCGTGTTGGGCGCGATTCGCGCGGTAATGGGCTTGCTGTTCGCCGCGTGTGGCTTCGTGAGTTGGCCGAGCCAGCTGCAATCGCTGGCCGGTTGGTCCAGCGGCATCATCATATCGGTGTTGGGCCTGATGGCATTGGCTGCATTGACCATCATTGTCGAGCGCGACCAGATCGGTGCCACGAACAAGGAGCTGCTCGCCTATGTGCTCAGCTTCCCGATTTACATTCTCAGCTACGTGCCGATCTCCTTCCAGGCCCTCTTCTCCAAAGCCCAGTGGAAGCCCATCGCGCATAAGGGTTGACCGAGTCCGCTAGTTGGAGCTGCTCAGCGGGGCAATCCAACAGCAACCCGGGGGTTTGCTTCGCTGAGGGTTGGCTGGTGGGGTAGAGTGGATGTATGAGCTTAGACAATACTCAAAGGAATGTCGGATTTCAGCCGCCGATGATGCCAGCTGCCGCCCCCGCGCCTGCACAGCCGTCGCAACCGCAGCCACAAGCATGGCCGCCGAATCCGAATGCGGCGGTGTCCATTCGTGGCCTGTTCAAGCACTTCGACCGGAAGATCGCCGTCAACGGACTCGCGCTCGATATTCCGGTCGGCTCGTTCTATGGACTTGTAGGCCCCAACGGCGCCGGCAAAACCACCACGCTCAATATGGTGACCGGTCTATTGGTACCGGACGCCGGCACCGCCATGATTTTGGGCCATGACGTGTGGAGCGACGTGAACACGGCCAAGCGCATGATCGGCGTCATGCCCCAGCCCGACCAGATCTTAGACCGACTGACCGGTTTGCAATTGCTCGTCTACTCCGGCATGCTGCGCGGCATGAGCCGCGATGAGACCACGCGTCGCGCCCAGGACCTGCTCAATGCTTTCGACTTGGCCGGGGCCGCCAACACGATGGTCACCGATTATTCGGCCGGCATGACCAAGAAGATCTGCCTGGCCTCCGCGATGATTCATAGCCCGCGCATTCTGGTCCTGGACGAGCCGTTTGAATCCGTGGACCCGGTGTCCAGCGCCAACCTCAAAGACATCCTCATCGAATACGCGAAGACCGGCGGCACGGTGATTATCTCTTCGCACGTGATGGCATTGGTCGAAAAGATGTGCACGCATGTGGCCGTAATCAACAACGGTCTGGTGTGCGCGGCCGGCACGGTGGACGAGGTCGCCGCCGGCGAAGAACTCGAAGACCGCTTCCTGCAACTGGTCGGCGGCCGCCACGAAGCCGCCCATCTCGCATGGCTCGACGGCGGGCAAGCCCAAGCCCAAGCACCAACTTCGGTCCAGCCGGTCCAGCCCATTCCGCTTACAACCGCCACGCCCGCCACACCCACCGATGAGGCCCGCCAATGATCAAGACCGCCATCACCCTGGTCCGCCTGCGCTGGACGCTCACGCTCGCCACCCTGCGAAAATCGGCGTGGCAGACCGTCGCCTATGTCTTTTCCGCCGTACTCGCGGCCGGCACCATCATCGGCACCGGCGTGCTCGCATGGTTCATCGGCATACTGCCGCCCTTCACCGTGAACGCGGATGGCTTTCCGCTGAACATCCTTGGTTCCGGAGGCATCGTCAACATAGTCATCGTGCTGGTCGGCGCGACCATGACCATCTTCATCGGCTTCATCCAGCTCATGATGCTTGGCGAAGGCTCCACCATGAACCCACGCAAATTCGCGCTCTACGGCATCGCCGACCGCAACCTGCAATTCGGCTTGCTGCTTTCCGGCCTGTCCGGCATCCCCGCCCTTACCGGCGTGGCCTCACTGATGCTCTGGACACTGGCCTATCGGCATATGGGATCAGCCGTAATCATCAGTTCCCTCCTCGCCGCAGTGCTGGCCGTCATCACCATGATGAGCATCTCCAAACTGCTCATCGCCCTATCCACCACGCTGGTGACCAGCAAACGCGGCAAAGGCGCGTTCTATATCTTCATCGTGCTGACGTTCGTTATCATCTGTCAGTTGCCGAACATTCTGGTCAACTCCGGCGTGGCCTTCAGCCTCAACACCGAAACCTGGGGCGCGGCGACCACCATCGTCGCATGGACGCCGTTCGGCGCTGCCTTCCAACTACCGTTCGACGCGCTTACCGGAGCCTGGGCGGTGCTGCTCGCCCGCATCGCCATCCTTGCCGTCACATGGATTGTCTGCTTCGCCGTCTGCACCTGGTGTCTGAGACATGAACGGCTCACCATCGGCGCAAACAGTCCGTCCGAGACCGCCAAAGGCATCGGCGCATTCGCATGGATGCCCGATTCGGCATCCGGCGCGGTTTCCGCACGCCTGATCACCTATCTCAAACGAGACCCCCGCCAAGCCATGACCTTCGCCATGCCGGTCCTGTTCCTGATCATCTTCGCCTTCCAGGCACACGGCATCAGCGCGGTCGTCTGGCAGTCGCTGATCTGGTGCGGCTGGTTCATGTCCGTCGTGGAAAGCAACGGGCTCGCATATGACGGCCGCGGCTTCACCATGGAAGTCATCGCCGGCGTGCGTGGCCGGGCCGACAGAATCGGCCGCGTACGCGTCTACGTCGGCATCATGGTCGTCTACATGGTGCTGCTCTATCTCGCCGGCATCGTGCTGGTCGGCGCACTGACCGGACGCTGGGCGCAGCCCGATGACCTCGCTACCGGCCTGATCTTCCTCGCCACGGGCATGGGCATCGCCTTGAGCGGACTGGGCGTGGCCGAAGTCACCTCCTGTGTACTGATGTACCCGGTCGCCTCAATGGACAAGCCGTTCTCCGCGCCTCAAGGCCGCGCCATGGCCCAAGGCTTCTTCCCGTTCGTCTACATGCTTGGCAGCCTGCTGCTCATGCTGCCCACTGGCATCGTGGCGCTGGTCATGCTGCTGACAGGAGCCGAAGGCGGCATGTGGCTGGCGATTATTCCGGTCGCGCTGGCCAATGGCATCGGCATTCTGGCACTCGGGACATGGCTGGGCGGTAAGCTGATGGATGCGCGAATGCTCTCGATTGTGGCAACACTCGACTCGTTCGCCTCATTGCAGAAATGATTGCCTTGGCATAAGGAGCACGATGGTATCTACAGCGGTATCACGCCGCCAGCGACGTGAAGCGCAACGGCGGACCCAACGATCGCATCGCCGAACACTGACCGTCATCATTTCCGCACTGACCACCATCGCCCTGTTCGCGGGGTACTGCGCCGCCGACATCACCGACGTGGCCCCCGGATTATTGACGTTGAAGCCCGTCGCCGCACCTGTTTTTGCCGATCCAGCCACCGCCAAATCAGGCGGCACCGTCGCCGGCACCTTGAACGCGAACAAGGCCATTGATTCCACGGCCGCTTCTGCGCTGGTCAACGAATTGCTGTCCGCGCAAGGCGTGGGAAACGATACGTCGGTGATCATTGAAGACGCCCAAGGCACCGTCGCTGCCGAACATGAGTCGAACACTCCACGCGAGCCTGCATCCACACTGAAAACGCTGACCGCGCTCGCCGCCTCATCCACCCTGAATATGGCATCCACCTTGGATACCCAAGTGTTCCTCACCCAATCCGATGACGGCACCAATACGTTGACCCTCAAAGGCAATGGCGACATGCTGCTGTCTGCAGGCGATTCTGACGCCAACCATACCAACGGACGTGCCGGTCTGAACACCTTGGCCAAGGCCACCGTGGCCGCGCTCGCCCAGCGAGGCATCACTTCCGTCAATCTCGAGTACGACGACACCCTATTCGGCGACTCACGCATTCCGGCAGGTCTGTCGGAAGGCGGCGCAGTCTTAAGCGACTACACCGTCTACTTCACGCCGGTCTCATCAATGGCGATTGATGGAGGCCGCCAATACACCGCCGATACGCCTGCGCCGGCCGACCCCGATGATTCGGCCGGATACCCGGAACTGTCCCAGCACGCCGCCAGCGACGTGGCCACGAAATTCGCCGAACTGCTCCAATCGAACGGCGTGGCCGTTACCGGAGACGTGACGGCAAACACCGCTCCATCCGGCGAAACGCCTTTGTCTTCGGTGAGTTCGGCAACACTGTCCGAAATCATGGCATACACGTTGCGGCATTCGGACAATACGCTGGCCGAGGAGTTCGGCAGACTCACCGCCTTGGCGAAATCAGCGACAAACAGTCCTGAAGGCGGCACGGAAGCGGTCAAATCCACTCTGAACGATCTCGGTCTCGACACATCCGGTCTGACCATGGCCGATTGCTCCGGCCTGTCTCCCGGCTCCCGGCTCACCGTACGCACGCTGGCGGCCGTCCAACAACGTAATCTGACCACCAAGAGCGGCGCGGCCGGCGCGGAAGGTCTATCCATCGCGGGATTGGTGGGCACGGCGCAGGATCGGTATACGGATGATGCCGTGGCTGGTCTGCTGCGCGTCAAAACCGGCAGCCTCGGCACGGTTACGTCGATGGCCGGCAATGTGTCCCGCACCAATGGGGGAGCGTTGTCGTTTGCCGTGGTGGTCAACAATCCTGAGGATTATGCCGCCGCGCGTAGCGCCATCGACTCGTTTATCACCAAGCTCGCGGGGCTGTAAAAGAGGCATCAAGGGCCATCAAGGGATACAAAGGCCGTAAACGTCCATAAACGCACGAGTGCCTATAACCAGAAAAAAGGTGGTGAGTACATGGCATATTCCGCACGATTGCGCAAGGCCGTAGGCGCGGTCCGCGCAACGCTGAGTGCCGTGGAACTATGCGATGTGCAGGCTCCCGAATTCGCGCAGCATGGGGACCATGCCGTTGCCGCCGATGCGCCGCTCGTGCTCGTGGCCTGTTCAGGCGGGCGCGATTCGATGGCACTGGCTGCGGTGAGCCATATCGTATGCACGTCCATGGGCGTGCGTTGCGGTGCCGTGATTGTGGATCACGGCTTGCAGGCAGGCTCCGAACAGGTCGCCAGCGAGGCCGCGGATCGTTGCCACGCGTTGGGACTGGGCCCGGTCATCATGCGCAACGCAACCGTACAGGCGCGCGGCGAGGGCCTCGAAGCGGCCGCACGGCAGGCCCGGTATGACGAGCTGTGCGCCGCGGCGCATGAATCGGGTGCCATTGCCGTGCTGTTGGCCCACACTATGGACGATCAGGCGGAAACCGTATTGATTGGCCTGCTGCGCAGTCGAGGCGTGGATGCGTTGGCTGGCATGCCGCAGGTCTTCACACGCAGTGGCGCGACTTTTGCGCGGCCGCTGCTTACCCTTACTCGAGCCGAAACCACCGGCATCTGTGAAGACTTAGGTGTGGAATATTGGGATGACCCCACCAATGGCGATGCGGTAGACGGCGAGTTGCCGAACGACTATCCGTTGCGCTCGCGGGTGCGTCACGACCTGCTGCCGGCCATCGAACGATTCGCTGGATTCAATGTCACCCGCCATTTCGCCGAAAGCGCACAGCTGGCCAGAATGGATAAGGAGTATCTGGATCAGCGATCCGACGAGGTGATGGGGGAGGCGGTTACGGCAGTTGACCGGCCGGCATCGTCGGCAGCGGTATCGACCGATACGCCACGAGCCTGTGCTGCAGACGATACCAACGATTCGAGCCATGGCATCGGCCTGATGATCAGCGTCAAACGTATTGCACGTGAGCCAGAGGCGATTCGGTTGCGGGTCATCGCTCACGCGCTGAGCCAAGCCGGTGTGAACGCCAGTGCCGCCCAGATTGCCGCCATCGACCGGCTGGTCGTCGATTGGCATGGGCAAGGCGGCGTCTCACTTCCCAGAGGTTATTCAGCCAATCGCAAGAAACACGTCATTCGCGTGTGCCAAGATGGAGCGCATGCGAATCGCTGACGTTGAGGAAGATATTGACCACGAGCTGGTCAGCAAAGAACAGATCGATGCCAAGATCCACGAGATGGCCGCTCTCGCGAGCGAGGATTACCGCGATAAGAATCCGCTGCTCGTCGCGGTGCTGAAAGGGGCCGTGAATACGCTGGTCGCGTTCACCCAGGCCATGAGCATTCCTGTACAGATCGACTTCATGAGCCTGTCGAGCTATGGCTCGGGCACAGTGTCGAGCGGTGAGGTCACAGTCAGGCAGGATTTGTCCGCCGATGTTCGCGGACGGCACATTTTGATTGTGGAGGATATTGTTGATTCAGGACGCACGCTCGCGTGGCTGGTCGCAGAACTGAAACGTCGTGGTGCCGCTTCCGTGGAAGTCTTCGCTTTGCTGAGCAAGCCTTCCCGCCGAGAGGTGGACGTTGATGTGAAGTACGCCGGCTATGAGATTCCGGACGAGTTTGTCGTCGGCTTCGGCCTCGACTTTGACGAACGCTACCGCAACCTCGATTCGATCGCGGTCCTCAAGCCGTCCGTCTACCAAGGAGTGCAAGCATGAGCTTCCCGCAAGGGCCGGGTAACGGCAATAACCCGAACCCGAACAACAACCGTAACAACGGCAACCCGTTCACCAACCCGTTCAACCGTGGCAATAACGGGAACAATGGCAAAGGCAACAAAGAGAACCGCCCGATATGGCAGTCCCCCTGGCTGTGGGGTGCCGTGCTCGTGGTCATGGTTGTGCTGATGTTCCAGATGTTCGCCGGCGGTGGCACCAAAACCATCGATACTAAAGATGGTTTCGCGCTGATCAATCAGGGCAAGGCCACATACGCCGAGATCACGGACAACAAGCAGGTCGTCCGCCTTGAGCTGAAGAATGACTACACCAAGAAGAACGCCGACACCGGCAAGGTGACCAACTACGGCAAGAACGTGCAGTTCTACTACACTTTCGCCCAGGGCGCACAGGTGGCCAAGGCCGTGGAGAACGGCGATCTCGAAAAGGGCTGGACCTCGAATATCGAGCAGACCAGTGTGATGAGCTACCTCATCACCTCGATTCTGCCGTTCGTCATCATCCTCGCCTTGTTCTGGTGGCTGATGAGCCGCATGGGCGGTGCCGGCGGCATGCTCGGCATGGGCGGCAAGAAGAACAGCGGCAAGCTGCTCGAGGGCCAGACCCCCACCACCAAGTTCGCCGATGTGGCCGGTGAAGACGAGGCCGTGGCCGAAGTCGAGGAAATCAAGGACTTCCTCAAGGATCCGTCCAAGTACAAGGCGCTGGGTGCGCGCATCCCGCGCGGCGTGCTGCTGTACGGCCCTCCCGGCACTGGTAAGACGTTGCTGGCCCGAGCCATCGCAGGTGAGGCCGGCGTGCCGTTCTACTCGATGGCCGGCTCCGACTTCGTCGAGATGTTCGTCGGTCTCGGTGCCTCCCGTGTGCGTGACCTGTTCGATGAGGCCAAGAAGAACGCTCCCGCCATCATCTTCATCGATGAGATCGATGCCGTGGGTCGCAAGCGTGGCTCCGGTATGGGCGGTGGCCACGACGAGCGCGAGCAGACGCTGAACCA
>OGWS01001916.1_pt1 | contig 14379 bp, 15 predicted proteins | sample 1576111 | NCBI WGS metagenome assembly OGWS01 (sample SAMEA3541534, study PRJEB24748) | human gut metagenome | biome: human gut; feature: human-associated habitat; material: faeces | place: China | collected 2012
TCATTTTACATACCATGGCTTCCGCTATGTGCGTGTGACCGGAATTGAGCCAAAAGCAGAAGATTTTACGGCATGTGTCGTATCAACAGAAAAGGAAAATCTCGGTACTTTTAAGACATCAGATGAACGTCTGAATCGTCTCTACAAAAATATCAGATGGTCTCAATGCGCTAATATGCTTTCTGTGCCGACAGACTGCCCGCAGCGGGAAAAAGCAGGATGGACAGGAGATATGCTTGTCTATTCCAGAACAGCTCTTCTGAACGAAGACTGCACCGCTTTCTTTACCCGTTGGCTGTACAATATGGAATGTGATCAGGATGAGTATGGCATTATTCCCATGGTAGTTCCGCAGGATGGAAATTATCCATCTATGGGCAAACTGATGAGTATGATGTATGGGGTAAAAGGTTCCGGAACTTCTTCCGGCTGGGGGGATGCTGCTGTGGTTGTTCCGTATTCTATGTATGAGATTACAGGAAATACAGATATCCTGAGACAACAGTATTATTGTATGAGACGCTGGTGTGACTATATCATTCTTCAGGCAGCATCCAATAAACCAAAAGACAGTACCCTCCCTGATGATATTGAGAAATATCTCTGGGATACCGGTTATCACTATGGAGAATGGTTGATTCCAAGTCAGAGCAAAAATGGTCTGGATATGAAAAATCTGAAAAATATTATGAGTATGAGTTCCTGCTACACAGCTCCGATTTTCGGGTGGAATTCGGTTCATACTTTTGCGAAGATTGCTGAAATTCTTTCTGAAGAGACCGATGACAACATTTTATATTTGTCTGACATGAAAAAATATCAGGATATTGCAGATCGCATGAAGGAAGCCATTCAAAAAGGTGTTATAAAAGAAGATGGTTCTATGCCTTCGGATCTGATGGGAGCATATGTACTTCCAATTTATTTCAATCTGGTTCCGAAAGAACATAAAGAGACTTTTGCTGGAAATCTTGTAAAGTCTGTTGAGAATAACGATATGTGCATGGATACAGGATTTCTGACCACGCCGTATCTGCTTGATGCACTATGCAAAATCGGACGAATAGATCTCGCTTATACGCTGCTGTGGCAGTCAAAAAAGCCTTCCTGGTTATACGAGGTAGATGCGGGCGGCACAACGATATGGGAAAACTGCAATGGCTATGATGATGACGGAAATCCAGGTAACTTAAGCTTTAATCACTATGCATTTGGTGCTGTTGCAGACTGGATCTTCCGCACAGTAGGAGGTATTGATACAAAGGTTTCCGGTTTTAAACACCTTCGTATTGCACCGAAGCCGGATGGAAAGATTCGTTCCAGCAGCAGAAGTTACAGAACGGAGCAGGGTACAGTAGTCTGTGAATGGAATATAACAAAATCTGAGAAGAAAAATATTTTTTCATTGCACACGGTAGTTCCATGTAATACAGTTGCAACGATCGAATTACCGGATGGTACTGTTCATGACGTAGGAAGTGGAGAATATAGATATGAAGTCGAAATATCCTTATAGTAAAGAATTGAAAAGAGCCATAAGTTTTAGCAATATAGATCTGGAAGAAAAAATAAGAGATGGCAGTCTGGCAAAAGTTGCCGGTTTTTTAAGTAAGCAGGTCTCCTCATATAAGAGCAAAATAGCAAAAGTCAGAAAGGATACCTATCATTCTTTTGATCAAAAAAGTATTACTTTTTACGAGTTTACTCCGAAAAAAGAGGAGCCGTTGTATCCTGCTATGATTTATTGTCATGGGGGAGGATTTATGTTTCCTATTCAAAGATCTATGATGAATAATAGCGCCCTATATGCAGAGAATACAGGCGTAAAAGTTTTTTTGCCTGAATACCGTCTGTCCCTTGACAGCCCATGTGACACGACGTTGGAGGATTGTTATGCCATGCTGAAATTTGTATTCGAAAATGCAGAGAAATTTAAAGTGGACAAAAACCGTGTATTCCTGTATGGGGACAGTGCTGGTGGCTGTCTTGCTGCCGGTATTGCGCTGTTAAATCGTGACAGAAATCATTATCCGTTATGTGGTCAGATGCTAATTTATCCTGTATGTGACAATGAAAGAGGAAAATATGAATCTATGGAGAAGTATAAAGATGCTGTATGGAGTAAAAATTCCAATGAGCAAATGTGGCGCAGTTATTTAAGCCGTGGTGTTGAAAAGGAAGCCTATACCATTCCTATGAAAAATGAGTTACATGATTTGCCGCCTGCTTATATAGAACCACAGCAATTTGATACCTTGCGGGATGAGGCAATTGCTTACGCCAATAAGTTAAAAAATGCCGAAGTAGACGTAGATTTAAATGTAATATCAGGTTCTTATCATGGATTTGATGCAGATTTAAAGAGCCCTCTTGTAAAAAGAGTTTTTGAGAAACGATATGAAGTGATACGAAAGTTCATACAATAAAGTAAGAGCCATGGAGATTTTTTCCATGGCTTATACTTTATTTGATCAATGCGGATCTTTATCAGCATATGACGACGGCAAAGGGCAAGGTTGTCATAGTAGAAGAGCATTCGATTGTTGGAGGCGGGGAAACGAGCTTATTCTAGCGCTGTATAAAAATAATAAATTTGTGGAAAAATAATCCATAAAAAATGAGGAAAGAAGAGGAACGATATGGATTATTTAGAAATTGAAAAAGTGATAGGAAGGGAAATCTTAGATTCCAGAGGAAATCCAACTGTTGAGGCGGAAGTACATCTTATGGATGGAACGGTAGCTCGCGCAGCAGCACCGAGTGGCGCTTCTACTGGGGAATTTGAGGCATTAGAACTGCGTGATGGTGATGAAAAGCGATATGGAGGAAAAGGGGTTTTACAGGCAGCAGGGCATATCAATGATGAAATCAGCAGAGCTTTAAAGGGGATGGACGCATCCGATATTTACGCGATCGATCGTGTCATGATGCAGGCAGACGGTACAAAAGATAAATCGCGATTTGGAGCCAATGCGATTTTGGCAACGTCCATTGCCTGTTGTCGTGCAGCTGCAACTTCTCTTGATATTCCATTGTATCGATTTTTAGGTGGTGCTTTTGGACGACGAATGCCGATTCCTATGATGAATATCATAAACGGAGGTGTTCATGCAGCAACCTCTGGTCTGGATGTACAGGAATTTATGATTATGCCGGTGGGGGCATCTTGTTTTCGAGAAGGATTGCGCTGGTGTGCAGAAGTATTTCATGCGTTAGCGTCTCTTTTGCATGAAAAGGGTCTAACGACATCGGTTGGAGACGAAGGTGGTTTTGCGCCGGAGTTATCGTCGGATGAAGAAGCAATTGCAATGATTATAGAAGCAGTAGAACGCGCGGGCTATATGATGAAAAAGCATTTTATGATAGCGTTGGATGCGGCATCATCGGAATGGAAATGTACGGCAGACTGTTTTCATGAGGATACGATGGCAACTAGCAGTGGACAGATGTTATATCATTTACCAAAGACAGGTGTTGATTATACAACAGATGAGTTGATCAAACATTGGATTTGTCTGGTAAAAAAATATCCGATTGCATCCATTGAAGATCCCTTGGATGAGGAAGATTGGCAGGGGTGGCAGAAACTCACCATGGAGTTGGGAGACCAGGTACAACTGGTGGGAGATGATTTGTTTGTGACAAATACAAATCGCTTGCAAAGAGGAATTGCACAGGGTTGTGGAAATTCGATTCTCATTAAACTAAATCAGATTGGGACAGTTTCAGAAACGTTAGATGCCATTCGTCTGGCACAGGAAGCAGGTTATACAGCAATTGCATCGCATCGCTCCGGTGAGACGGAGGATACGACAATCGCTGATCTGGCGGTAGCCATGAATACCGGTCAGATAAAGACAGGTGCGCCAAGTAGAAGTGAGCGTGTTGCCAAATATAATCGTCTGCTCCGTATAGAGGAAGAACTGCATGGACAGATATAAATGGCATAAAACGTGACGTCGGCTGTGCTTAGTCATGTTGGAAAAGTGTATGTTGCACGCCATCTAATATAATCTGCGCGATAGGCTCTGGATCAATGTTACAGTCAGTGGAAAGCCAATATTCAATCACAGACAGCATGCCGTTTGTCATATACATTAACTGGAGGTGGCTGTATTCGGTAAAAGATTCGGTCATGGCGCAGATGTCATAAATAGACTTGGTCAGTAACTCTGCAAAGGAACTCTTTGTCTGAGAAGGCAAAAGAACTTTGCAGAGTTCTTTTTCTTTTTCAATAATATCTAATGCATCATGTATATAGAGCGATAGCGTTGAATATGTAGTATTTTCTTTGGCTTCGGTTCCTTTTTCTGCAATTTCTGTAAAGAGTCGGTGAAAAAAGTCGTCAGCAACCGCATCCATGAGTGCATATAAGTCTGTGTAATAGCGATAAAAGGTTGCTCGGTTGATATCTGCTCTCTGACAGAGGTCGCGAACCGTAATTTTTTCAAGAGGTTTTTCTGATATGAGTGAAATAAAACTCTCCCTGATGATTTTGTCTGTTCTGCGTCGGGTTGCACTAATGATTTCCTGTGACATAATTTCCTCCAGATAGTTGAAGACTGCGACAAAGGAGATAAAACTGTTGCAATTTGCTACATGTGAAGAAGTTTTATTGCTTGTCTTTGTATTATAAGGATTCTACAATGAAGTCACAAAAAAAGCAACACGTGTATCAAAACACGCAGAAGGAGGAGAACAAATGCGATTAGAAAAGAAAGTAACTATGGAGAATGCAAAGGAACTTCGTATCGAAGCGATGGAGGAGATTGACAAAAAGGACGTAAAAACAAAGCAGGATGAAATGTTGAAGCGCATGTATGACTGGTGGGGACAATGGCAGCCGGATTATGAAGGCTGGCTTAAAGTGGCAGATAGCCTTTATGCACCACAAGCCGTTATCAATGCTATTGGTGGAGAGCAGAGGTACTGCGATTATCGTAATAGCATGAAAGAACAGCGTGACCGTTGTTCTATGGAAATGGGACCATTACTTCATGCGATTGCTGACGAGGATACCGTGGCACTGGTATATAACATGTACCTGACACCGAAGGGAATGGAAGGGGCACCAACATTTTCCATGATGGTTACGGAATTTAATCATTTTGAGGAAGTCGATGGAAAACTTATGGTGACAAGGCTTGATTTGTATACTGATGGCGGAAATATGAAGATGTAAAGCGTATGGATAAAAGAATTATAGATACGCAGGTGCATATTGGACCGGGAGGTATTGAAGAAACAAAAAAGGCCATGGATGCACTTGGTATTCAAAAATTGATCATTGATGAATGCTGGTTGGAGAATATGATGGAGTGGAAGCCGAATATTGTTCTGGATGACCATACCATACGTCATATAAATCCGACAGCACAGTTGGCAGCGGCTATGTATCCGGAGCGGTTTGCATATGTTTTGCGGGTAAATCGAAAGGATCCGGAAGTAAAGGCAGTGGTTCGGATGGTAAAGCAGGATCCGGCAGGTGTTGGGATTCGGATTACACCGGGAGTGGATCCCAGAGAGTGGCAGGCGCTTGGGCAAGGGGAATATGATGATTTATTGTCATATATAGATGCATGCAGACTACCTGTTTTTATACATATGCCTGACCATCCGCAATTGATAGCACAAATTGCTGAGAAATTTCCAGAACTCACTATCATTGTGGATCATTGTGGACTTTTCAATAATGCTATGAGAGCAATGTTTCAGGGATTACTTCCAGAAGCAGGGAAGAACAATTAGAATTGTATGAAAATGTTCTGAAATTGGCACAATATCCGAATGTATATATAAAATGGGCGCATTACTCGGCAATGTTTGAGGAAAAGGCTTTTCCACCAAGCAAAAGGCTTTCTGAGATCTTAAGGAAGACGATAGATGCTTTTGGTGCTGATAGGATAATGTGGGCAAGTGATTTTTCGGTCAATCAAAGTGGTGATACCTGGGGTGAGTTACTCTATAGTGTGATGGGCGATGCTCACATGAATGCGATGGAAAAAGATGCCATACTTGGAAAGAATGCAGAAAGAATTTTGAAGATATAAAAAAATCCCAGACGTGTCGTGCGTCTGGGATTTTTCACATAATAGGCACATTCTTTTTATGCATCCATACGGCGGATATACTGCATGAAGAAAGAAACACCCGGAAGAATCTGGTCAATCGGGAACCGCTCATTGGTAGAATGCGGTGTATGTGTCAGTTCTGATGGCAATGAAAACGGCGAAAAACGATAAAGATTTTCACAAACGCATTCATAATGGTAAGAGTCTGTGCAGGCTGTCAGCAAGTATGGTGTGCAAAAAGCATTTTCTTGGCCTTCGGCAAAAATAGCGTCGATGGTATGGAAAGCCTGCGTGTCGATCGGGGAAACGGCACTTGCCTCTTTTCCCTTGATCAGGCGGATGCTTGCGTCGTAATCTTTTGCCAGATCCTCCAAATGCGCTTGTACGGAAGCCAGCGTATCCCCCTGCAAAAGGCGGAAATTGATCACACAACTTGCGGATTCCGGAAGTACATTTGGCGCTGGAGACGCAGATGCCATGGTTACAGCAGTGGATGTCTGTACCATGGATGCCGTAAAGGAATTGCCCTTCATGGCTTTTGCAAGGATTGATTTTAATATGCCCGGATGTTTTAAAATTGTTCCGATTGGGGAAGTCATATGGCTTCCGATGGTGGAAAACATAGACAGGACCGGACTGGTAAAGCGCGCCTCAAACGGATGATTTTCAATCTTGGTGATAAGTTCTGCCAAGAGACCGAGTGCGGTATGCTTTGGCGGGAAAGAGGAATGTCCGCCCTGCCCTTTGACCGTGATCTCATAGTCGGCATAGCCTTTTTCTGCGACACCAACCATGGTCACATGGGCATCCAGCAGTTTTTTGGCATGCACATCCATAGAGCCGCCGCCTTCATCCAGGATGCTGTCAAAGTGGATGCCACGCTCGTGGAGAAGTGCTGCAATTTTTTTGGCCCCATTGTCCTTGCCTGCAACAATTTCCTCGTTGTAGTCGAGGCATACATAGACGTCACGCTTTGGCGCATAGCCTTCTTCCAGCAGAGTCTCGATAGCCTCGATGATGCAGAGCAGATGACTTTTCATATCCAGTGCGCCTCTGCCCCAGATAAAAGTCCCGTCGTTAGCACCGGAAAATGGTGGATTTGTCCAGTCGTTCTCAGTTCCCGGAGCAATGGGAACGACATCCTGATGCGCCAGAAATCCAATCGGATCCAAGGAAGCATCGCTGCCTTTCCAGTGCAGGATCAGTCCGGCACGACCGACTTCTTCTACCTCCAAGGTCGAAAAAGTCTTAGGATATGCGTCGCGCAGGAATTGATGAAATTCTGCAAAAGCAGACCAATCCGTATCATCTTCATTTTCATGGGAGACCGTAGCAATCTGAATGGCGCGGCTGAGATTTTGAGCAAAACGCGCTTCATTAATATTCTCAAACTTCATATCTATCACCTCATTTATTGATATTTACAACAAGCCTTTATAGTATTTCTGGATAATAGGACAATTATAGCACAGAAGAAGAATTTGGGGCGGTAAATTCTGTGTTTTCAGTGTATAATAATATGAACAAGACAGAGGAGAAACTTACCAATGAAATATTACATGGCACCCATGGAAGGGCTGACGGGCTATGTCTACCGCAATGCCTATCATAAGTTCTTTTCGCCTATGGATCGCTATTTTGCACCATTTATCGCCAATAAAAAGATGAGCAGCCGGGAACGGAACGATATTTTGCCTGACCACAATCAGGGACTGTGTCTGATCCCTCAGATCCTGACCAACCGGAGTGCGGATTTTCTGGCAGTCGCAAAGGAACTGAAAAACTACGGCTATGATATCATCAATCTCAATGTGGGATGTCCGTCGGGGACAGTCGTTGCCAAAGGACGAGGCGCGGGTCTTTTAGAAGACCCGGAGACCTTGGATCGTTTTTTATATGAGATTTTTGCGGGTTATGATGGCAGGATCTCGGTCAAGACGCGGATCGGCATGGAAGATGAGGAGGAGTGGAAGGATATTCTGGCAGTCTATGAGAAATACCCATTGGAGGAACTCATCATCCATCCCAGAGTGCGCAGGGATTTTTATAAGGGAAAGCCGCGGCTCGATGCCTTTTCTTATGCGATGGAAGAGAGCGGGCATAGGCTTTGCTATAATGGGGACATCTGCTCGGCAGAGGATTTACAAGATAGGAAGGAGCGTTTCCCGGACTTGGATCGCGTCATGCTGGGACGGGGACTTTTGAGCAATCCTTTTTTGACGGAAATGTGTCAGGCGGTGGGAAATGCAGAGAAACAGGCTGGTAATGCGGTGCGCGATCATATGCAGGAGAACAAAGAGCGCCTCTATGCCTTTCATCAGGAGATCTTACAAAACTATATGCAGATCATGTCGGGAGACCGCAATACCCTCTTTCGGATGAAGGAATTATGGTTCTATCTGGGGGCATCCTTTACGAACTCAGACAAATATTTAAAAAAGATCAAAAAGGCAGAGCGGATCGCCCTTTATCAATCGGTCGTAGATGCTCTGTTTCGTGAGCAGGAATTGCTTATAGAATGATTTCAATAAAAGAAAAATGGTGTACAATATAAAAAACAGGATGTGCCGGTCAAGGGCGCATCATAGGGAGGTCAAAATGGTAAAACATGTGATTTTGTGGACACTGAAGGAAGAGTATTCCGATCAGGAAAAGCAGCAGATCAAGGCAGGAATCAAGGAAGGCTTGGAAGGTCTGGCGGGGCAGATCCCGGGCTTGCTTGAGATTCATGTGCAGACAGAGAGTCTGCCAAGTTCTAATGTGGATATCATGTTGGATACGACATTTGAAAGCGCGGAGGCATTGCAGGGGTATAGTGTGCATCCGGCGCATGTAGCAGTTGCAGACGGCAAGGTGCGTCCATACACGGCGACGCGTTCTTGCATGGACTTTGAGGTGTAAAAGACATCGGAAAGGGGAAGGCATGAAAGAAAAGAAACAGGGGGCAAAATTTTGGTTTTTAGTCTGGGGGCTGGGAATTGCAGGACAGATCTGTTGGAACATGGAAAATCAATGGTTCAACACCTTTGTCTATGCAAAGATCGCGAAAGACCCGACGATCATTTCGTGGATGGTCGCCATATCGGCGATCGCAACGACCATATCGACATTTTTGTTTGGATGTGTGTCGGATCGTAAGGGAAAGCGAAAGATCTTTATCGCTCTGGGCTATATTTTGTGGGGGATTTTTACCATTGTATTTGGACTGACCCAGTACATGACGGATGGCAGTGGAAATAGCACGGGAAGCATCCTTATCGTGGCAGGAACAGCGGTCGTGATCGCGGATGCAGTCATGAGTTTCTTTGGATCCATGGGAAATGATGTCGGTTTCAATACCTGGATCAACGATCACATGAATGATGATAACAGAGGGCAATTAGGCGGAGCGCTTGCAACGCAGCCGGTTATAGGAACGATCGCGGGAACAGTGCTCGGGGGTATGCTTGTCGGTGCAGATGACAATTATATGCGGCTCTTTCTTGTTATGGGGATCCTTGTGATCCTGTTTGGCATTTATTGTCTCTTTGCCATGAAAGATGCACCGGGACTCAAAGAGAGTAAACGTGGCAGTTTCGGACAGCAGTTCTTTTCCATCTTTAATGTAAAAGAGTATGTAAAGTTAAAAGAACTGGTCTGGGTAAACTGGTCACTGGCGGTCTATTTTATCGCTTTTAACATGTATTTTACCCATCTGGGAAATTATATGATCTATTATCTGGGCTTTACAGCGGATATGATGGGCTATATGGAAGGCATTGGACTTGTGCTTGCCATGTTGGCAGTTATCCCGTCAACGAAGATCATCAATCAGGGAAAAATTCCGGGCTTGTGTCAGGTAGCAGTCTTTTTAAATTGCATTGGCGTTGGTATGTTGGGGCTTTTTGTACGACCGGAAAATGTAAATACGCAGACGCTTTGGAATCCGGTTCTTCTCTTAGGTATCTTTGTTTTGGGACTTGGTTATATGCTTTTTTTACAGGCGATTACCGTCTGGGGCAAACAGTTGTATCCGGAGGATGCCAGAGGACAATTTGAGGGCATTCGTATCGTATTCTTTGTCCTAATCCCGATGATCGTTGCACCGATGATCTCCAATCCGATTATCATGCGCAGCGGAAAGTTCGTAGATTCCTATGGATTTACGGAGTATCTGCCGACCCATACCCTGCTCATCGTAGGAGCTGTGCTGGTGCTTCTGACCTTGATACCTCTGGCATTTGCCAAGAAATATTACATAAAACGCAAGTAGGAAACTTCCACTAGAGAACAGACTGTGTGTAGATTGAAAAGATCTCGCACAGTCTGTTTTGTCGTTGAAAGAAGAAATTTTCCATAAACCCTTGACATATAACTGCATATACTGTATATATAACACATAAACAGTTATATAACAGTTAAAAAACAGGTAGGTGATGTCTATGAAATTGATACAAAATTCGGGAATACCGATTTATCAACAGATCGCAGATGCTTTCCGCAGTGACATTCTTTCGGGAAAGATGCAGCAGGGGGAGTACCTGCCATCGATCCGCGGTCTGGCAAAGGAACTAAAGATCAGTGTCATTACAACGATGAAGGCATATGAACTCCTCGAAGAGGAGGGGCTGGTGACCGCCATTCAGGGCAAAGGCTTCTGTGTCAACGCACAGGATTCACAGATGCTGCAGGAACAGCACATGCGCAGGATCGAGGACAGTCTGACGGACGCGATCAAGGCTGCGCGGATGGCAGGAATTTCAAAAACAGAGGTAATGAAGACATTTGATTTGCTATGGAACATGCAGGAATAGGAGCAGAATATGGAACAGGTAAAAACAGCAGTTGCAGTTAACAATCTTAGTAAAAAATTTAAGGGATTTACACTTGATATATCATGTTTAAAGATTCCACAGGGGTTTGCGACAGCCCTGATTGGAGAAAATGGTGCAGGAAAGACAACGCTTCTTAACGCGTTGGCGGGTGTGCGGCTCGATTATAAGGGCAACATGGAGTTTTTCGGACAGTGGGATGATAAGGAGCGTGAAAATGCCGATTGCCCTGTCAAGGAGATGATCGGCTACGTCGGACCAAACAATTATTATCTTCCGCAGTGGACGGTCAAACAGGTAGAGGAGATCACCGACCTGCTTTATCAGAATTTTGACTGCAACAAATTTGAAAACTACATCCAACAGTTGCAGGTTGCAACGAAAGATAACAAGGGCAAAGGAAAAAAGGTCAATGACTTATCAGATGGAAACCGCATGAAACTCATGCTTTCTGGTGTTTTTGCCAGAGAGACACAGATGCTTCTTTTGGACGAACCGGCATCCCCGCTGGATCCTTTGATGCGTGATGTGCTTTGTGATATGATCCGCGGTTATCTGGAGGAAGGCGCCGGTCAGAAGACCGTTCTTTTCTCAACACACAACATTGCTGATATGGAAAATGTGACGGACTACGCCATTATCGTAGAGCAGGGCCAGGTGGTCGAAAGAGGCTTTGTGGAAGACTTAAAAGAAAAATATGTCTATGTCAAAGGCGAATTGAAAGATGTCTGTACGGCAGAGAAATTTATGTACAGCATGACAAGGAACAACTATGGTTACGAGGGTATCTGTCTGGCAGAGGATATGGATAAACTGGCAGGATTAGATGTTACCGTTCAGACACCGACCTTGTCCCAGATCAGTGTGGCGATCATGAAAAAATCCAGCAAGGTGCATCTACAGTAAGGGGGCTTATGATGAAAGCGATAAAAATGTATTGGAATAATACAACACTCATATACAAGATCACAGCGCTTTTGCTCATCCCACTTGTTGTTATCTTTACCAGCAGGATTCCGGTATTATCTGGATCTGATGGCTCTGATCTGGAGTTTAGTGTGATCGGTTTTGGTATACTTATCGGATATATCTTGCTGGAAGTCTTTACAGATAGCTGGAACTTTAGCGGTATATATGGCAAAGAATTTCGCGGGATTGAGTTAGTAAAGGCATCGACAAACGGCATGAAATTGTATGGGCAGATGCTGATCGTAGACGGCGTTCGCAGGTGTCTTTACTTTGGTATCCTGGCAGGCATTTGTATGCGTTCGGTGGCATCGGGCGTGATCATGGGAGCCGTTGCGACTTTTGCCATCATAGGAAGCCGGTTTTTTGCAGGCTATGTCAGCAACTTGCTGTTTTCTTATCTGGCACCGGTTCTGGCGGTTATCCTTGTCTTTTGTCTTTATGAGGGTAATCTGATCCTGCAATGGGGCGTAGCCCTGCTGCTGGCGATTATTGCAACGATTCTAGAAGCCAGATTGGCAGTTAGAAGGATGGAAAGGAGTTATTATGATCGAGAAGATTAAATATATATATGAACTTCAAAAATATGGTTTTCAGAGGAAAACACAACTGGTCAGCATGCTCATCATGTATGTGATCGGTCTTGTCATGGAAGTAGTTTCGCATGGAACCTATTGGCTGGGCATGTTTTTTATGATGATGACACCGATTTTTGTGACGCAGACCCTCTATAGCACCTGTATGTCGGGGCTGGTTGCGGCAAGCCCACGTGGAAAGCAGATCCAGACTTCACTGGCGTGTCTCGGCGACCTTGTGACCACCCTGGTATCCATGAGTATTCTGGTTGTCTTGAAGATTGTGGAGGTAAAGTTATATCCGGACCATGCAAGAGTTATCTTAAGTGCTTTTGTCATCTTATGTCTGATCATGATCATAGTGCATCTCTACACGGCTTTGGTGTATAAGTATTATGCTTTATCGATCATATTGTTATTCGCGATCATCTGGCCGATATCCTATGTTATGGGCTATCAATCTGTAGGGGAGAGCAGTTTTGTCTTGTCTTTTGTTCCGGCATCTCCCGGGCTAGTCATCCTCTTTGCCTATGTAAGTGCGCTGGTTGGTGTGGGACTGGAATATCTGATCGCAAAACTGGTCTATCGTGCACCGCTTTCTAAGTATGCGCAGGGGGCAGCCATGCGAAAATATCTGAAAAATTAATCGTGTAAAAAGAAAAATCCCCGGGATGCATGATAGTCAGAAGTCTGATTATCGAGTCGTCCCGGGGATTTTTAGATAATTATACTGTCGTAAATTTGTAAACGGTAGAAGTCTTGACCGTCTCTCCTGCCTTTTCTAGCGGCTGCGGGAAAGATGGGATGTTGATGGCATTTGGGAAATACTGTGTCTCAAAGGCTACGCCATAGCGTTTGCCATAAGTACAGCCGCCCTTGCCGACTAGTCCCTCATTGATATAATTGCCGCCATATAACTGCATGCCCGGCAGATCTGTGTAGACTTCCATCTTGCGACCGGATGCCGGATCATAGAAGGAAGCAGCAATTCCCATTTGACCCAATGGTTTGTCGAGTACGAAGTTGTGATCGTATCCGCCTGCCCATGCAAGTTGCTCGTAAGCATCATCCATCTCCGGTGCCATAGGCTTAGGTGTTGTAAAGTCCATTGGTGTGCCTGCAACATCGAGAAGTACGCCGTCTGGGATAGAAGCGTCGTCTGTCTGGGTAAAACGGCTGGCGTTGATCCAGATCTTCTGCTCCATAGCGGAAAGTCCGGCATCGTGTCCGGCAAGGTTAAAGTAAGAGTGGTTGGTAGGATTGAAGATTGTGTCTGCATCAGAAAGTCCGGTGTAGTCCAGACGCAGTTCCCTATCTTCTGTCAGTGTATAAGTCACGGTATAGGTTGCGTTTCCCGGAAATCCCATATCCATATCCTTCTTCTTATAAGAAAAAGTGATGCTGTTTTCGGATACGGCATTGACATCCCAGATACGGCGACAAAGAGGATGGAAGCCGCTATGTAAATTGTTGACACCGTCATTTTTATCCAGTTCGTAGGTCTTGCCATTCAAGGTAAATTTGGCATCACCGATGCGGTTGCCGCATGGAACGACGCTGCATCCAAAGAAAGCATCGTTGGTAAAATAGTCTTCTAAATGTTCATAGCCAAGTACAATGTCCTTGCAATCCCTATTTTTATCAGGAACAAAGAGTGTCAAAAGATTGGCACCGTAATTCATCACGCTTGCCCGCATGCCATTGGTTCCGGTCAGTTCGTAAACTACAACATCTTCTCCATCGGGTGTCTGTCCCCATACATGTTTTTCCAAAGTAAATACCTCCTGTCAAATCGGTTTTTGGCAGTATTCTGCCAAGTTAGATTTATTATAGCAAAAGATACCTGCATTACCATGTAAAGTAGTTGATTTTTTTGTATCAGTTTTTTGCCAAGAAAGATCAGATGCAAAAAGATATATAAAAATTTGTAAAAAAAGCAAAATTTTGATATCGAAA
>OGWS01001934.1_pt1 | contig 14277 bp, 18 predicted proteins | sample 1576111 | NCBI WGS metagenome assembly OGWS01 (sample SAMEA3541534, study PRJEB24748) | human gut metagenome | biome: human gut; feature: human-associated habitat; material: faeces | place: China | collected 2012
CAGAATTGGCGGCTGTCCGCATTAGTCTTCCGTCTATGAGCAGCTCCGAGGGAGAGTCGAAAAGAAGCAGAAGATAGCCTGTAAAGCCATTCGGAACATCATATATAAAATCTGAGGGGTGAACGGCACTGTAGCCGACAAATTCAATTTCAGTCATCTGGAATCTCCGTTCTGATACATCAGAGGATATATCAATTTTCTTATAGTATAAATCATTGGAAACTTTAGATCAATGCGATAGTATCAGATTAATATGGCAATCGTCATCAGAGAGCTGCGGATCGTGCAGCGGTCAGACATCTGATGCGTGACTGCATAGGAACATGATTTAGAAGAAGGAGATACATGCATGGTAAATATGGGTGAAGCAACAGAGAATGACAGAAAAAAGATCGTGATTAGAAAGGATTCAAAGGCCTTTTTTCACAATAATGTAGATTATTGTGTGGGAACCGGAAGAATGGGGCTTGCATTGACAGAAGAATATCAGGAGGAGCTGCGCCTGGTTCAAAAGGAAATCGGATTTAAGCATATCCGGGGACATGGATTATTCTGTGATGATATGGCGATCTTTCAGACCTATGAGGAGGATGGTAAGGTAAGGGTCGAGTACAACTATACTTATCTGGATAGAGTAATGGATGCCTATAAGAAGGTGGGGCTGAGACCTTTTCTTGAACTGGGTTTTATGCCTAAAAAGTTGGCAAGTGGAAGCCAGACTATCTTTTACTGGCAGGGAAATACCACTCCTCCAAAAGATTATGATATGTGGTGTAATATGGTGCATTCATTGCTGCGGCATCTGATGGAACGCTATGGAGAAGAGGAAGTTATTCAATGGCCCATTGAAGTATGGAACGAGCCCAATCTTTGCGGCTTCTGGGAAAATGCGGATATGCAGGAATATTTTAAGCTGTTCCATAGAACCTTTGATGCCATAAAGGAAGTGAATCCGGGATTCCGTGTAGGAGGCCCTGCTGTTTGTGGAGGAACGGATGAGAAATGGATTCAGGCATTTATGGAATATTGCCATGAGAATCACATACCTGTGGATTTCGTAACCAGACATCATTACACCATTGATCCGCCGGAATGTATTGGACATTATGCATATTCTGAACTGATGAAGGCAGAGGACGGCTTTGCCAATTTAAAAACAACCAGAGATATTATTGACAGTTTCCCGGAATATAAGGGTCTGCAGATTCATATCACGGAGTTCAACAGCTCCTATACTCCTCAGGGCGTCATTCATGATACAAACCTGAATGCGGCCTTTATAGCACAGCAGCTTTCCAGATTGGGAGATGTGAATGAATCCTATTCCTACTGGACATTTGGTGATGTGTTTGAAGAGATGGGAGTTCCTTTTACACCATTCCACGGCGGCTTTGGACTGGTTGCCAATGGCTGTATTACCAAGCCGACCTTCTGGACATTTGCTTTTTACAAAAAGCTTGAGGAAAGTGAAGCCAATTGTGTATATAAGGATGACAATATTGTCGTTTTGAAACGTGCAAACGGTGATTATCTAGGTGTAGCCTGGAATATTGCCCGTAAAAGTACAGAACAGGGTAAAGAAAAAATGCTGTTGGAGTTTACATTTCCGGCTGAACAGGAGGAGTACTGCTTCCTGACTAAGACGGTAGATGAGGAAACATGTAATCCCTTGAAGGTATGGCATGATATGGGAGAACCTGCCAATCTGAGTGAGGAACAGACGAAGCTGATTCGGGAATCATCCAGACCTTTTGTAAAAACAGAGCGTAAAAAGCAGGAGGACGGAAATATCTGCGTAGAGCTTCCTGTAAACGAAAACGGTGTGGTTTATTTCGAACTGAATGCCGGAAAGGTGAATCCGGATCGAGGATATGACTATGATCGTGTGGTCAGCTTGAAGGCTTAAACTAGCACCCAGTAATTTGCTTTATGAAACAATGTACATGGATTAGGCTTGCAAAGGAGGATATCAAAGTGAAAAAACAAGCGTTTAACCCATATTTACCGTCCTGGGAGTATATTCCGGACGGAGAACCTTATGTTTTTGGCGATCGCGTATATGTTTACGGATCCCATGATTACTTTAACGGATATGTTTTCTGCATGGGAGACTATGTGTGCTGGTCAGCTCCGGTCGATGATCTGGGCAACTGGAGATATGAGGGTGTGATTTATCCGAAGACAGCCGATCCGCTGAACCCGGAAGGCAAAATGTGTCTGTATGCCCCGGATGTTACGGTGGGACCGGACGGAAGGTACTATCTTTATTACGTGTTGGACAAGGTTTCGGTAGTTTCAGTTGCTGTATGTGATACTCCGGCAGGAAAGTATGAATTTTATGGCTATGTTCATTATGAAGATGGCACACGTCTGGGCGAAAAGGAAGGTGATGAGCCCCAGTTTGACCCGGGGGTTCTGACGGAAGGAGATGTGACATATCTTTATACCGGATTTTGCGGAAAAGGTGATAAATCCCGTACCGGAGCTATGGCTACGGTGTTGGGAGCAGATATGCTGACGATCAGGGAAGCTCCGGTATTTGTGGCTCCCGGCTGTGAATATGGTGCCGGTACCGGATTTGAGGGACATGAGTTTTTTGAGGCACCTTCCATCCGTAAAGTAGGTGACACCTATTATTTTGTCTATTCATCCATATTAATGCACGAATTATGTTATGCCACCAGCAAGAATCCTACTAGGGACTTTGTCTATGGCGGAGTTATTGTCAGCAATTGTGATCTGCACATCGATACCTACAAGCCGGCAGATATGCCAACAGCTTACGGTGCCAATAATCACGGAAGTATTGTGCAGATCGGAGAGGACTGGTACATTTTTTATCACAGGCATACCAATAATACCTACTACAGCAGACAGGGATGTGCTGAAAAGCTGCAGATTATGCCGGACGGCAGTATTCCACAGGTAAAAATTACCTCCTGCGGTTTAAATGGAGGTCCGCTTGAGGGTAAAGGCGAATACCCCGCTTATCTTGCATGTAATCTGTTTACCGATACTCCATCAGTTTATGTGGGCGAAGGGAATTTTCCACGAGTAATGCAGGACGGCAGGGATGGAGACGAAGAAGTTGGATATATTGCCAATATTACAGATTCAACTACCATCGGCTTCAAATATTTTGACTGCCATGATATTCGTGAAATCAGTATTTGGATTCGGGGCTATGCAGATGGCACTTTTGAAGTAAAGACAGCATGGGATGGAGAGGTACTGGCGACATTAGAGGTTCAATATACCAATGTCTGGGAAAAGTATACCGCACCGGTTACGATTCCGGATGGAATACAGGCGCTTTACCTGACCTATCGCGGTAACGGAAATGCTGCATTAAGATCATTTGAGTTATCATAATCTATGTTATTGCATATACAGGCAGTGATCAAAACTCTTGGAATGTAAAAAAGGAGACTACAATGAGCAAGTTAAAGATTAAAACAAAGGAAAGACGATTTGAGACAGCCAGGGATTTATACGGAATCTTTTTTGAAGACATTAACCGTGCCGGAGACGGAGGACTTTATCCGGAAATGCTTCGAAACAGAAGCTTCGAAGATTCCGTTTTACCGGAGGGTTATATACAGCAGGAGGATGGCGTCCATGTAAAAACCGTATCCGGATGGCTGGATGAGTTTTGCAACGGAGAAGGCTTATGCCGCTGGGTAAAGGGAAACAATATTCCGGAGACAGAAATACCGGCATGGTATACACACAATGCAAAGATGGAACTGGAACTGACGGATACCCTGAATGAACATCGGGACGCAGCTCTGCGTATGCAGTTTGAAAAGGACGGATCTCTGACTAATACCGGTTACTGCGGTATATCCGTAAAGGCTGGAGAAAGTTACTCTTTGTATTTATTTGCAAAAGCAAAGGAAGAAATAGGACTGGACGTAGCGATCGAATACCAGGGAAAAGTACTGGCTGGAAACAGTCTGGTGGTTTCCGGTCAGGAGTATACAAGATATGACATGAAGCTGACAGCAGCTGAGGATTGTCACGAGGCACAGCTTACTATTTCCTGCAAAGAAGGCGGGGAGGTTCTGCTGGGATTTATTTCACTAATGCCTGACAATACCTACATGGGGCATGGACTCAGAACAGATCTTGTAGAAAAGCTTAAGGGAATGAGTCCAAAGTTTATGCGTTTTCCCGGAGGCTGTATTGTGGAAGGAACGACACCGTCCACAGCGATGAGATTTCAGGATACGGTAGGTCCGGCATGGGAAAGACCCAGTAAGCTGTTTGTATGGCATTACAGAAGTACATTAGGACTTGGCTTTCATGAATATCTGCAGCTTTGCGAGGATCTGGGGATGGAGCCCCTGTATGTATGTAACTGCGGAATGACCTGTCAGGGAAGAAAGAGTGTCCTTCTGGAAGGAGAGGCTCTTGATGAAATGGTACAGGATACACTGGATGCCATTGAATATGCTATCGGCTCTAAGGAAAGCAAATGGGGAAGGCTTCGTGCTTCTATGGGGCATCCGGAACCCTTTAAAATGACCTATCTGGAAATTGGTAATGAAAACTGGGGTCCGGATTATGAAAAGCGATACAACATGATTTATAAGAAGGTAAAGGAACTGTATCCCCAGATTAAAACCATAGCCAATGAGCATGTAGAGAAAAATGGTTGTCCTGCCGAGTGCGTGGATGAACATTTTTACAATACAACAGAGTTCTTTGCAGAACGTGTAAATTATTATGATGACTACGATCGTAAGGGACCAAAAATCTTTGTAGGAGAGGTGGCTGTAAACGAAGGCAACTATATGGGACAGTTGTATGCGGCTTTGGGAGAAGCGGCTTTCCTTATGGGTATTGAGAAAAATCAGGATATCGTAACATTGGCCTCTTATGCTCCATTATTTGAAAATGTAAATTACAGAGCGTGGTATCCTAATCTGATTCGTTTCAATAATCATCAGAGCCTTGGAATTCCTACGTATTATGTCTGGAAAATGTTCGGTGAAAATCGCGGAGAATATGTGGTGCGATCCGAAGATGAGGGAGGACGTATTTATCGTCCGAGAACCGGAATGGCATCTTTAAAATCCAATAAGGAACTTCGCTTCAGAAATCCCATTTGGAATGGAGAAGAAGCAAAGATTACTCATGAATTAATGGGACATGTGCAGGATACAGAGGATGGCCTCCTGCTTCAGCTTCCGGATGAGGAGCAGAAAAAGGAATTTCACAGTATTCTGGAATGGGCTGATGAGACCAAGAGCTTTGTGGTATTTGGAGAAGAAGACCAGACTTATGGAAGATTTGAGACCGATATTTTTGTTGAGGAAAATGCTTACTTCGAGTTGGGTATATTCAGTGCCAGGGTGGTTCGTTCCTATTATGAGGAGCAGCTCGTGATTACGGCCGGAGTGGAAAAAGAATGGGATGCAGCTCTGGTGCGTCCGTTCCTTTGGAAGGTTAATGGAGGACAATGTTCACTGGAAGAGTTTGGCTTTATGTATGACAACAAGCTGACTGAGGACTTTGCTATTTCAGTAAAACCGGGAGAATATCACCGCTTTGGATATGAAACGGACGGAAAACAGATTCGCCTGTATGTTGATGGTGAGCTTCAGAAGGAAATTTCGATTCCCTACGGACCTGCTTTTGTTTCGGTAGTAACTGACACCAAGGACGAAATCATTATTAAGGCGGTTAATTTTGCAGGAGATGTGGATCCGGTTTCCATTACACTGGACTGTCAGGTACAGGGCGACTATACCGTAACACTTCTTAGCGGTGAAAAGGGGGATGAAAACAGCTTTGAAGAGCCGGAGAAGGTGAAGAATATTACCGTGAATATGCATGGCGCTTCCTCAGAGTTCGTATACGAGGCACCGGCATATTCTGTCAGTGTTTTGCGATTGAAGAAGTGCGAAGCGTTTTAGAGGTTGACGCTGAACAGAAGATAAGAGAATAGAAAGACAAAACGGGCACCGAGAACTAAATCTATCCAAGCACTCAATGGAGATAATTAAAGTGTAGGATAAGATTTAGGTTGTCAATGAATGTAAAAATGGTTTTCTTGCTTGACGAAAACAGGCCTGACGAAGTATCGCTCAGATTAGATTAAAAATTCTAGTCTGGGCGATTTTTTTCGTTCAGGGAAAAGGAGGAAGTGTCATTGACAGAAAAGACGGATATCAGACATTCGGATGAAAAAGTAGTTGAAATTGAAATGGAACGTTTAAGAACTTTTATGAATCATCCATTCAAGGTGATCGGTGACAGTCAGATGATTGAACTACAGGACAGTATTAAGAAATATGGAGTTCTTAATCCATTGATCGTCCGGCCGAGGAAAGAAGGTTACTATGAAATTATTTCAAGTCACAGAAGGAAATATGCAGCAGAGCGACTGGGCTATTAAGAAAATTCCTGTGATTATCCGCATGATGCAGGATGATGAAGCTGTAGTAACTATGGTGGATTCCAATTTACAGAGAGAGCAGATTACACCAAGTGAAAAAGCATATGCCTACAAGATGAAATATGATGCCATTAAAAAGAAAGCAGGCAGAAAGAATTGTGGTCAAGTTGACCACAATACAGGAAAGAGAAGTATTGATGTGATCGGAGAACTTTGCGGAGACAGTGCAAAGCAGGTCCACTAATGAAAATATGCGAACCTTTAGAAATTGTAAAAAAATTAGCACCGTTTAAAGTGCTAATCTTCATAATGATATTTACATGAGTATATAATCAGATTTTGGATGTTATCCATATAGTAAATTAATCTATGCTCATCGGTAATGCGTCTGCTACATGCTTTTCGGTGCTTTAATGGTTCTGGCTTACCAATTCCGGTTAAAAGCCCATTGCGGTCAATATCCTTAATAAGCTCATTGATCCGCTTAACCATTTTTTTATCTTCCCTCTGCCATTCGGTGTATTGCTCCCAAGCAGTAGGAGTAAATACTATATTCATTTATTCGTATGCCTCCAATTCTTCAATGGACTTAGTAACAAAACCACCTGCCTCAGCCTCTGCCATAGATTTATCAAGCATAGCAAGATACTCAGCGTTTCGCTTGGCTTTCATCATTTCGTTGTATTTAGCTTCGGAAAGCATAACAATATTTTCGTTCTTGGGTCTTGATATAATTAATGTTTCACCATTAAAAACCTTATCACATAAACTCTTGAAATTATCTCTAACATCCATGCTCTTTACTGCTAACATATAAAACACTCCTTTCCGTACATAAAAACGTATGGTTTTACGTACTTTAATTATATGCTATTATTATCTCCAGGTCAATAAATTTAATGTATTCACTTTCTGGCTACTTTGGATTTTGAATGACAGATATTGAGAAAATGGGCGATAGAAGCAAGTGTCTACAAATTGTCTACTTGTGACCCTTTTTGTAACTGATTTTGTCAATGCCGATATTAACCAGACCATCAAGTCTTCTTGAGCGCTCCGGTTCTAAATCGTGAAGAGCACGATTGACACAGCGGCCTACAGTTTCCCAGTCCACTCTCATGAAGTATGATGTGGTACTTCTTGGAAGATAGGATGCAAACCATGCAACGGTAAGGTCGAAATCCTTGGTAAATCTACTACCTGGATATGCCCATGGAACTTCGGCAACATATACCCCATGTTCAAGGCAGATGATACGATGCGTCTGGTATTCAACTTCGACCAGAATACCACCCCAGTCCAGCCCCCTCCAAGTGGTTGGTCTGCTGGAATGTTTGTCATAAGCAGGACATGACTTGTGACAGAAAGGGCAGTCATTCTCATGCCATTTATTAGGTCTGGATTTGATACGGATGTGTTTCACGCCATCCTCATCAGAGTAAAGATTAAAATTTTCTATCAAGAGAATAAAGTATTGACAAAATTTTGTGGGGTGGGGTAGAATGATGGTAAAAAATTCCAAAACATAACGCATTGGTGCTTTTCGCAGAAAGAAGAAAAATAAACATGAAAAAGAGAAAGAACTTGGGAAAAAAGTTAGTAACAATGTTAGTGTCTGTAGGCTTTTTTGCAGTTTTGATTACAGTCTTTAATTTAATGGCATTACAAGCTATTCGAGAAAAGAATAATGTGCTTATAGAACAGTTTGAACAATATGAAGAAGCAGTGAAAAATAATGATACCGCGGTTTTTGAAACAGCAAAAGGAGAAGTGGCAGAAGCCATCAGACATAGCAACTACAGAATAAATGGAAGCATCATTTTTGATCTTGCACTTGTGGTAGCTAATATTATTGTAATCGTACTTCTTTCGATTGTTATTAATAAGTCCATTGTTCGTCCAGCAAAAAGAGCAAAGAATGATTTGGATGATATCATTTTAGGTATAGAATCAGGACAGGGTAATCTTACGTTAAGAGTATTTGATGAAACCAGTGATGAAATTGGTCAGCTTGCAAATGGTGTCAACCATTTTATTGAAACATTACAAAATCTTATGGTAAAGATTCAGAGTGTATCAAAAGATATGAAAAAATCTTCCTATCTTGTACAAAATGAGGCGGAATCTTCAAATATGAGTGCATCCAATGTGAGTGCAACATCGGAAGAACTTGCAGCATCCATGGAAGAGGTATCTGCTTCTCTATCTGATTTAGCCCAAGGATGTAATAATCTGCTGGAGAAAATGGCAGGCATGAATGAGGATGCTAAGAACTCTGCAATGAAGTTGCATGAAGTGAAGCTTACTGCAGAAAATAGCTATAAAGAAGCGATTGCATCAAAAGAAAAAACAGTAGAAACATTTGATGGCATTCAAAAGGATGTCGCGGAGGCAGTAGAAGCATCTAAGTCTGTAAATGAAATTGCAAAACTTACAGAAAATATCTTAAATATCGCAGCACAGACAAATCTTCTAGCACTTAATGCATCGATTGAAGCAGCAAGAGCAGGGGAAGCAGGCAGGGGCTTTGCCGTTGTTGCAGATGAAATCAGACAGCTTGCAGATAGTTCACGTGAGACAGCAAACAATATTCAGGAAATCAGTGGAAAAGTTATTGAGGCAGTAAACAATCTGTCTGGAAATGCAACGGAAATGATTCGTTTTGTAGATGAAAAGGTAGCACTTGATTATGACAAATTTGTAAAAATTATTGGAAATTATGATGCTGATTCTGATCAGGCAAGTAATACATTTAACGAGTTTGCAGTTAAGTCAAAAGATAGCTTAGGTACAATGAATGATATGAATGAAGGTATCAATAACATTTCTATAGCGATTGAAGAATCTGCAAAAGGTGTTACAAACGTAGCACAAGAGATATCACAACTTGTAACAGCAATTTCAGCAATTACAGTGCAGGCGGACGAAAATAAGAACCTTTCGGAAGATTTATCGGATGAAGTAGCAAAATTTGAAAAAGTTTAACTAACAGATTTTTATTATGAGAAAAACTGTATTAGGTAAATAACCCGCACTAACTAAAAATGAATGCCAGAATAAGCACAAAGGCATAGCCCCATTACGGGTTCTATGCCTTTGCGTTTTCCGGAAGCAGCATCCGGTCGTCGATATAGTAATCACAGGAAATCTTCCGGCTGTTGTGTCCATAGAATTCGATGATTTCCGGAAGATTGTCATTAACTGCATCAAATTCAAAATTCTGTTCCCAGCACCATTCGACAGCTTTTGACAGGGCTTCCCCCGCACGGCAAGTCCAGAGAATGAGTTTATTGCCATTACGTTTCCATTCCTGGAGATATTCAATGAGTGCCTGGTTTGGCTGATCAAGCTCCGGCCATTTGCTGTAGCAGAGAGTGCCATCGTAGCTGAAAGTAAATCTGTAATTTGTCAAATGTATATCCTTCAAAAACGCTTTGGAATCTCAACTCACAGCAGCAATGTTGAATCAGTCCTGCTCCAGCTTTACCGGCTCACCTGTGTCTGCCTCAAATTCCTCTAGCTGCTTAAGCCAATATTCCTTATCTTTATTTGTTATCATTCTTATGACTTTACATGGATTTCCTGCCGCTATCACACTATCCGGAATATCCTTTGTGACAACCGACCCTGAGCCTATGACAACATTTGAACCTATGGTCACACCCGGATTGATGACCGTATTGCCACCGATCCATACATTATCGCCTATTGTAACCGGCTTGCCAAGCTCCACACCGGTATTTCTGATCATCGCATCTATCGGATGACATGCACAGTATATATTGACCCTTGGTCCCAGAAATGCATGATCTCCAATGATGACATCACACTGATCCAGAACTATCAGCCCTGTATTTGCATAGAAATAATCTCCCACGTGTATATTGGTTCCATAGTCACAATAAAAAGGTGGCTCTATATAACACTCCTTTCCCATGTGTGCAAATAATTTTCCAAGATATTCTCCGGTTCTTGTCATAGTCTCAGACCTCGAAGCACTGTTGAACTTATCTACCAGATCCTTCGCCTTACCCTCCGGATCCCAATCCACACATCTGTATAATTTACTTGCTTTCATTCTTCTAAGCATTTTCTCTACTCTATCCATAGCATTTTCTCCTTGCATTTATAATATTTACTCATCATGTTTATAATTGACTAAAGGATACCATTGTTTATGTCTATAATCAACTACTAGCAACAGAAAAATGGACTGTGAAAATAGGCCCATTTTTATCTATCTTTTATTAATACACATAAAGGTACATTCCAAACCAATGCAGCGCAGCCCCCAGCATCACAAAGATATCTGATAAAGGAAATGGCAAAGAAGCAAGGTGTAACGGAAGAACTGAAAGCAACGGATATGATGGGATGAATAGGATTGATGAATAACATTCGAGCCTGTGCCGATGAGATTGTATTGAATGATATTGTGTATTCCTAACGGATACCAACCGAAGAAGAATTGCTGTCAAACCGATGGCAGTTTTTCTTTTTCGGCAAGTATTCAAGAAGTCATTAAGTTGCGAGTATAATCGAAGTGGTAGAAAAGTTACCTATTATATCGGTTGTAACTTTTTTATGAACTCTATTGACAAGAAAACTTGGTATGTGTATAATATAAAATATGCAAAGAAAACTTGGCATGGAGGTGTTTTTATGAAAAAGGACGAAATCTTAAATGCAAGCAGAAAAGAACATCGCAATAAGGACTTGGCTGAAATGGAAGTGGTATATCAAGCCGGAAGTCACGCAAGCAGAGTTGGTGCTTTAGTGTGTTGTTTGCTTTCGCTGTTATCTTCTATGCTTGCTCATACTATGATTTACAGTCCGTGGGTTATATACTTCAGCATTATTGCAACACAATGGTTAGTTCGTTTTATCAAAATGAAGCGAAAGAGTGATTTGGTCTTGACCGTTCTGTTTTTTGTGCTTTCCATTTTGGCATTTGTTGGATTTGTTAGCCACCTTTTAGAGGTGAGAATATGAAAGAACAATTACAACTGAAAAATCACTTAAAGGAAGTTCGCACAGAAGCAAATCTTTCTCAAGCTCAGCTTGCAGAAATGGTAGGGGTATCAAGAAATACCATTAGTTCTATTGAAACAGGACAGTTTAATCCAACTGCAAAATTGGCTCTAATTCTTTGTATTGCATTGGACAAAAAATTTGAGGAACTATTCTATTTTTAGGAGGTCATTATGGAAAATATTATAATGTTGATTTTGGGAGTGTTCATATCTGTTGTGGGAATTGTAAATATCAAAGGCAATATCAGCACAATTCACTCTTATAACAGGCGAAAAGTAAAGGAAGAAGATATACCAAAGTATGGAAAAACAGTCGGCACAGGAACGCTGATTATAGGAATATCTCTTGTATTAGGTTTTATTGTTTCGTTTTGGAGTGAAATAATTATAGATTATATCATTCTTCCAGCAGTTATTGTCGGATTAGGCTTTATATTGTATGGACAGTTCAAATACAATAAAGGAATTTTTTGAGAATCAGGGAGGTATAAAGATGGAATTGAACACAATATCAGGTCTGGCGATAGCGGGAGTTATCTGCTCCGTTGTCCTCTCGATGGGGGTACCGATTGCTTTGTTCATTGCAGGAAGGGTGAAGCTTAAGGCAAGGATTTCCTCGTTCTTTATCGGAGCAGGAACCTATCTGCTGTTTGCCATGCTGTTGGAGCAGATGCTGCATGTTCTTGTCATTCAGTTCTGCGGACTGAACGCACAGAGCAGGCCATGGCTTTACTATGTGTACGCGGCTTTGGTTGCAGCGGTTTTTGAAGAGACCGGAAGACTGATTGCCATGAAGTTCTGGATGAAGAAATGGCTGGATTTTCCAAATGCACTGATGTATGGAATCGGGCATGGCGGTGTGGAGGCCATTCTGCTCGGAGGACTCTCCGGAATCAGCAATCTTGTGTCCATGCTGATGATCAACAGCGGAACCATGCAGAATACGCTGGCGGCACTTCCTGCTGAGTCTGCAAACCAGATCGTGTCACAGCTGTCGGCCCTATGGACAACACCAGCACCACTCTTTTTTGTAAGCGGAATCGAAAGAATCAGTGCCATCATTCTGCATATCGGGTTGTCGCTGCTGATCTACCAGGCGGTAAAGGCAGGCAAATGCAGGACAGCGGCTTTTACAGCGGTTCTTGCATATGGGATTCATTTTATCGTGGACTTCTTTGCCGTGGCAGGTCCGGCGCTTCTTCCCATCTATGTGATTGAAATTGGTGTCTTTGTGATGGCAGCCGGAACTCTTGTTATGGCGCTGAAGATGGGAAGGATGGAAGAACTGTGAATTCCAGTTTTCTGCTATCATAAAACAGAATATATCTGACAGAACGCACCGTAGAAATACGGTGTTTTTTGTTACCCCAAACCCACAATTTCATACACAACCACAGGTTAGTACAAACACCTTGCGATTTTTTGAAAGGCTTAGAAAGGAAATTTTCCCTGATTTTCGCCCCGAGAAATGACACAAACAAGGCTTAATGTATCTTTCCTGTGGTTTTTATTTTCGGCAGGAAAGGAGGATTGCTTGCTATGCCGAGAATGAGCAAGAAGCGAAAACAAGAGTGGGCGTTGTTTCTGAATGAAAGAAATCGCATTACCTACAACGGACTTTGCAGAAAATGCAGTAGTGAATGTAAGCAGAGTTTTCGCTGTGTTGTGGTGCATTGCCCAAAATATTTATCGAAAAGGAGAACAAAGAACTATGAAAATGATTGAAAATGAAATGAATGTAACTGTACATCTTGAAATTATCAAGGCAATTCAAACGCGACAAAATGAGATGAAATTTTTAAAGATTCAATATGCAGCTCGAAGATGTTTTAATGCGGCTGAAAATTATAATTAAACCTGTTCCAACGATCGGGATGGGGGCTCCTCATCCTTATTGCAGAATAAATTGTGAAAAATTAGTAGGAAGGATGGCAGAAAAGTCATTCATCTATTTTATTATAGAATCAAATAGATAAATGAATCGCATTTGACAAGTGCATAATATGTAGCATAATAAAAATGAAATATATAATTTCAAATATGTGAGGTAAAGTGCATGCTATATGACTATATATTAAAAAATTGCGAAAAAGATGAGCCAATCTTTTTGTCCGAGCTTCCGGGAGATTCCAGAGACTACGTTCGTCAGAAAATGAAAAAGCTTGTAGATGACGGAAAATTGGAGCGTTTATTTAATGGAGTCTATTATTTATCGTATACAACGATCCTGGGGACAAAAGGGAAGATGTCGATAGACAAATATGTGGATAAAAAATTTATTAAGTCCAATGGCAGAGTGACTGGATATATTACCGGAATTCAACTTGCAAATATGTATGGATTTACGACTCAAACACCGGCCTGCATAGAGGTGTGCTCAAATGAAGCAACTACAAAACAGAGAAAACTTTGCATTGATGGTAGAAATCTGATTGTTTATAAACCTATTACCGAAATAACAAAGGAAAATCAGACAGCTCTGCAGTTCTTAGATCTGATGACCACCATCGATAAATACAGTGAGATTTCAGGTAATTTATTGAGAATGAAACTAAAAGAATTCGTAAATATCCTAAATGTGGATTTTTCTATTGTAAAAAGATACATTGCGTTATTCCCGGATCGGGTGTACCGGAATATTTATCAAGGAGAACTGATGGGTGAGCTGGTATAGCGAATATAGGAATGAATGGAAAGAAATCATAGAGACAGTGGCTCGCGAATGTAAAAGAGCTGAACTTATGGTTGAGAAGGATACGGTGCAATCAATGTTTCTATTGGAACTATCAAAGGTGGAACCTCTTTGTCAAAAGCATATAATCGGATAGATCGATTTTCTGA
>OGWS01001940.1_pt1 | contig 14226 bp, 9 predicted proteins | sample 1576111 | NCBI WGS metagenome assembly OGWS01 (sample SAMEA3541534, study PRJEB24748) | human gut metagenome | biome: human gut; feature: human-associated habitat; material: faeces | place: China | collected 2012
TCCGTACTGCTTTTCCAGAAGCTCCTGCAGATCATCACCGAGGCCGATTACCGTGTCCGCTCTTTCTCCCGGACGGGAATCGGCGAAGGTTTCCTGCGAATGGGTATGATAGATCAGAATCTGCGGGCCTTCGGCATTTTCCGGCAGGGTCAGGTCTTTTCCGAGCAGGGTGCTGCCGTCGATCTCGCCCGGCAGGACCGAAGTGTTGGGATCGACAACGAAGAAGCGGTTCAGGAGCGCCTGCGGGTCAGCAAGAAGGTCAGGTGAAATTGTCTCCTGAATCGTGTCGGCCTCCGGGTAGAGAATCTCACGCGGTGCGCCGCCGGTTTCGATGGTCTCCTCCGGGACAGACTGCGGCGCTTCGGGTTCTGCCGTTGATGCCGACTCTCCGGCTGCCGGTTCTGTGATTCCTGTTTCCGTCTGCTCCGGCTCCGTGATTTCCATTCCATCTTTTTGAGTTTCATCTTTTTGAGTTCCATCCTTTTGATCTTCCTCAGTTCCCTGCTCCTTCGATTCTGTCTGCCCTCTTTCTGCTCCCGGTCCCGGAAACGAATCCTGCTTCGCCGTATCCGTTTCCGCTGCTTCTGTCCCGGCAGACAGCGTATTTTCTGCCGTGCTTCCCTCCCGAAGCGCCGGTATCTGATCCCGCACTGCCGCGAGGAGATTTTCCATCCATCCCCTTCCGTCCTCTTTTCCGTCATAAAAAAGAAGCGGCATCATCACATCCACGGATAACTGCTCCGCCTGTGCTGCCGCCCGCTGCAGCAGAACTTTCCCCTCTAAGAAATGATTTTTCCGGAGAACCGCTGCACTGCGGAACAGCAGTATACTGCAGGACAGGAAAAGACATCCCCATCCGAACCATCGTCCATTTCGCCTGGCATTCCACATATTATCACCATATTCATGATATGTTCCAGTTCCCCGGAAAATTCCTGTTTCATACCTGCCGCAAGAACTCCGGCCAGGCGGCGGACCATCTCGTCGATCTCTTTTGTCGTCACGTAAAGGCTTTCGAGCGCCGGTGAAATGACTTCTCCCAGAAATTCATCCATCTCGGACTCCTCCAGCGATTCCAGAACGCCTGCGACGGCATCGTGGACGATCGTTCCTGCCCCTACAACGGTCGGCACACCGATTCCGATGACCGGCACTCCGAGCGTCTCCTGATTTAAGGCATTGCGGTGGTTTCCGACGCCCGAGCCCGGCCAGATTCCGGTGTCGGCAAGCTGGATCGTACAGTTCAGCCGGTGAATACTGCATGCGGCAAGGGCATCCACGGCGAGAATCACATCTGGATGGGTCTGTTCTGCCGTTCCGCGCAGGATTTCCACTGCCTCCATGCCCGTCTGTGCCATAACGCCGGGAGCAAGGGCACTCACTTCCCGGCCCTTCTTTCCGTAGGTGCGCACCAGATGGCGCGTAACGTTAAGCTGCTCCACCGTCTCCGGCCCGAGCGCATCCGGCGTGATGCCGCGGTTGCCGAGGCCGGCCACAAGAACGGATCCGCACGCTTCCGGCACCATTTCCATCAGACAGTGGGAAAACTCCTCCGCCGCTTTCCGGCTCTCCTCCTCGTCTGCCGTCAAAAGCAGCGGCGCTTCGATCGTCACATACGTCCCTTTCGGCTTTCCCATCATTTTTGCACCCTGCTCCGATGTGATTTTCACAATGGTTGTCTGAATTTCCGCCTTTCTTTTCTTCTTCTCAATCTCGACCCCGGAGATCTCCACATGGTCCCTCTCAAATTTTTCCTGATTCTCCATCGCCAGGTCTGTCCGCATCCTATACTTTCCTATCATACTTTTCTCCTTCTCCTGTATTTTTGTTGTAGTTTTTGCAATTTTTCCAAAAATATGTATTGACAAACCATGCGAAATATTATAGGATAATAAAGCATGTTTCAGTGGAGCGCCCGTGTCTGTTCCATTGAATAACATCCCTTAAATCACATTAATTTTAAAAATATTGGAGGTGTACAGTTTGGCTAACATTAAATCCGCAAAGAAAAGAATCCTGGTAAATCAGACAAAGGCAGACCGCAACAAAGCAATCCGTTCTGCAGTTAAGACTTCTATGAAAAAAGTAGATGCTGCTGTTGCTGCAAACGATAAAGAGGCTGCTGCTGCTGCATTAGTAAATGCGATCTCTACCATCGACAAGGCTGCTTCTAAAGGCGTTTATCATAAAAACAACGCTGCCAGAAAAGTATCCAATCTGAGCAAAGCTGTAAACTCAATCGCATAATAAAGATATAAACCAAAGAGAACTTAGTCATACCGTCATGTGGCTGGGTTCTTTTTTTATGCTTACCAAAAGAGTGCGCCGCGACAGATCTTTTGATAAACACAGAACAAGGCGTACCGGTACAGGAAAACTGGCCGATACGCCTTGTTCTTTTTAGAAAACTCTGCTCTTACGCCGCCCTGCTGTATTTCGTAATCAGCAGCTCCACGCTCAGCAGATCGGAAATTTTTCCCGTCTTCACGTCCTCTTCCATCTGCACGCAGTCATTGACCGCCGCTTTTAATTCCTCCGCCGCATACTGGCGCGACATGGGAATATAGTTCCGCACAACGAAGCTCTGCAGTCCCGTCCGTTTTGCGATCGTCGCCTGATCGCAATGCTCTGCCAGCAGCTCTTTGACCTGCAGCAGCAGATTGAACTGGCGTGCCAGCAGAAAGAGAATCCGCATCGGCGGCTCCTTTAAAGCCAGCAGATCCTGATACAGATCGAGCGCTTTCCGCTGCTTCTTCTCCGTTACCGCGCGGATCATCTCGAAAATCCGGTTCGTAATCTGCGTTGTGCAGACTGCCTCGATATCCGCCCGCGTGATCACATCTCTTCCCATCGTATAGCTGAGCAGTTTTTCCAGCTCCTGCGAGATATTTCCCATATCCGTGCCCGTCTTTTCCAGAAAATCTTCCATATCCTGGCGCGTGATCTTTTTTCCCTCTTTTTTCATCATGCCGAGTACCCAGGTCATCAGCGTCTTTTCGTCCTGACGAGCAAATTCCACTGCTCTTCCCTGCTTCTGCACCGCCTTGTACATACGGTTCCGCTTATCGACTTCCTCCTCCACGAAGATCAGCACCAGATAATCCGGCAGGGATCCCATGTAGTCTGCCAGCGCGTCGGCTTTGTTTTTGAAAAATCCTGTATTTTCCAGCAGAATCACACGGCGGTCCGCAAAAAACGGCATCGTCTCCGCAAGGTCAATCACTTTGGGAATCTCGGTTCCTCTTCCCTCAAAGCGGGAGAAATTCATCGTGTCGTCCTCCGGCAGCAGTGCGTTTTTCAGCTTGTTTTTATACTGATGCTTCAGATAGGCTTCTTCTCCGTAGAGCAGGTAGGCCTGCTTAAAATTCTGCGTTTTGATATCTTCTAAAATGCTTTTCATTCCATCCTCTTTCTTTTGTTCCGGCAGAAGCACGTTTGCGCAGTGCCGCAGCAGCCGGAGCTTTTGACCATTCAGGAGACGGGAAATTCCACATCCGACCGGTATCCGTGAACCGCCAGGCGGTCACGCTTCAGCTGTACTGTCACGGCTCCATCCACCGGTGTTCCGTAGATATGGCTTTTGCAGGCACGAAGCCGCTCCAGCAGCTCCCGGTGCGGATGGCCGTACCGTCCCGGCCACGCGCAGGAAATCAGGCTGATCTGCGGCTGTATGCGGTTCAGAAATGCCTCGCTCGTTGAATTTCTCGAGCCGTGGTGCGCCACCTTTAAAATCTGGCACCGCTCTGCCGCCCCCAGGACCTCTTCTTCTCCGCTTCCCTCCAGATCTCCCGTCAGAAGTGCGCGGCAGGCACCGCAGGAAAGCTGTAATACAACACTTCCGGCGTTTTCCTCTCCCGTATAGTCTTCGCCCGCTCCCGGATGAAGTACCGATACGGTGAGTTCTCCTGCACGGATCTCGTCTCCCTTTTTTAGATATTCTACCATAATTCCCGCTTTTTGTGCGGCTAAAATAAAAGGATTTTCTTTTTCGCTTCCTTTCATCCACACAGGCAGGAACAGATGGCGGATGCGAAGCGCCGTTTTCTGCTCCCCGATCAGCTCCAGCAGTTCGAGGATTCCGTTCGTGTGATCTGCGTCCGGGTGCGTGACAACAACGGCATCAAGAGCGGCAATGCCGCGCTGTTTCAGATATGGGAGAATCCTTTTTTCCCCGACCGCAGACGCACTGCTGCTCCCGCTGTCATTCAGCATCACAAAACGGCCGCTCTCCACCACCAGCGAATCGCCCTGGCCGACGTCCAGCGCTGTAATGGAAAACGTTTCCCGGGGACGGTAAAAAAGCAGAACACAGGCAAAAAACATGGTAATACCAAAGAGCATCCGCTCCCGCTTTCGTGCCTGCGCACCTTTTCGTTTTGCCCCATCCGGATTCATCTCCCGTTTTCGTTTTCGCACATACAGTATCACCAGCAGACCGGTCAGAATGATTCCATATCCTGCCATCTGCCATTTTTCCGGCTGACCGCAGATCCACACATTTCCCGGAATCTGTGCGACCGCCGCTGTCATCTGCCGCAGAAGTGTGAGCAGGAACCGCGTCGGAAGCAGAACAACACTTCCCGCTTTCACGCTTGCCAGTCCCGCCAGAAGCCCCGCAGCACCCGTCAGCAGCACCGCCGTCATGACAGCTCCTGCAAACAGATTCGGCAGAAACGCAAAGAGCGGAATCTCATAAAAATACCACGCCTGCAGCGGGATCATGACAAGCTGCAGGGAAAGGTACACCATCGCAGCCTCTTTTCCTTTCGCCGCAAGCTTTTCCAGCCCCGTTTTTTCCCCGCGTCTCTTCCGTTCCGCCTTCTCCCCCGCCAGAACCGGATAAACCCCGGAAATGGCTGTTACTGCTCCAAACGAAAGCCAGAACCCGCTCTGCTCCAGATACGAGGGGTTTTCCGCCAGCATCAGAATTGCCGCAAGAGAGAGCGCACTTAAGGAATCATACGTCCTTCCCACTGCGACAGCTCCCATCCGCACCGCAAACATCACCACTGCACGCACGGTCGCCGTTCCGCTGCCGGTAAACATGCCATACAGCACCATACCGGCGGCCGCTGCCAGAGATGCGGGAGTTTTCGGCAGATGCAGTGCCATCAGCAGCCGTCGGAGTGCCATGCCGAGCAGCATCAGATGCATGCCGGAAACGGAAATCAGGTGCAGCAGACCGCTCTGCTGATACGCCAGATACGTCTCCTCCGTGAGTTCCGACCGTTCCCCGAGCAGCATCGCAGAAAGCACACCTGCCTCCTCCTCCGGCATCATTTCTTTTAAAACGGCACAGCACCGCTCCCGCTCCAGCCGGAGCGCTTCGCCGAGATTCCACCGCCCGACATCCACAACTTCCTCCCGTTCCGAAATCACGTAGAACGCACAGCCTTTTCCCTCATAATATGTTTTCTCATCAAACATCCCCGGATTGCGCGGGCTTTCCGGCTTTTTTACAGTTCCGTACACCCGCACAGCGGCTCCGACCGGCAGATCTCCCCGCTTTGCGAGCAGATAAATTTTCCCTTTGCTTCCCTCCCCACGCAGCACATACCCGTTGTTGCTGCTCTTTTTCTCATACGTTTCAATTGTCCCTGCAATCCACACCTTCCTGCCCTGCTGCGCTTTGTTTTCGTATTTGGGGTCAGAAAAAGGCGTGCCAAGAGGCACGCCCGCAATCCGCAGCAGCACAAGCACCAGCATGAATCCAAGACACGCCAGGCACATGGGCCGTTTTCTCATGTATCTTTTTCCTCCAGATAAGACAGGTCTTCCTCGTAGAACTGATTGAGTTTCATCGTTTCACGGAAGGTTACATCGCTCTCTCCGTTGATGGAAAACTGCACCTTATCCACCTTACAGTTCGCCGTGATGGAATCCACCACCGCGTAAATCGGAATCTGCTCCGCCACACTCGAAAGCGCAGAATCCTTAAAAGATTTGTCAAAATTCACATAGGCAATCCGATCGGATGTCGTGACACTTAAGACATTCATCGTATCCGGCAGCACTGCATAGTGGCCGTCTTCTTTCGGTCCCTTCATCAGCTGCTCCACCACGACACGTTCCAGCGGAATGTTCGTGCTGTACGGCACCCGCCGCGTCTCTTTCACAAGATGATCGCCTGCTTCATTTGCAAAATACAGTGTCAGCGTCGCATACTGATACTGATAAATTTCCCTTCCGGAATTTTCCAGAAAGCTGTCCGCCGTCATCGTTCCGATCTCGCGTCCTTTGGAATCCTTTAACGGATCCCCGTCGATCAGAAGCGTCACGCGCTCCACCTCCGGAACCTGCACAAAGGTACGCACCAGTCCTGCACGCACCAAAACCTCCTGCGGCCGCGCAAGCTCTCCGTACTCTCCACTTAAGTTCAGCGTAAGGAGCCCGTTCTCCAGCGTATACGTCTTGATGGAAATCCCATTGGAAAGAAGTGCCTGGTTTCCGTCCTTGGCAGGTTTCTCCTGCAGCGCGTCAACCAGCTCCTTGATCAGTTTCTGATCCGTTCCTTCTTTTGGTTCATACGGCTCCTGCACCAGTGTTGTGCCGGTTTTGTCCAGGCAGTACAGGTGATACGCCGACTCCTTCTGGCTCTTCTGCCACTGCCCGCAGCCGCTAAGAAGCAGCACGCCGGCCAGCAGTACGCCAAGTATCCGTTTCATGTGCGCCACCTCCTACATCACGTAATTCAGAGGAATCCGCACGGAAAATGTCGTTCCCTCGTTTTCTTTGCTGTATACACGGATCGCTCCCCGGTGCATGACAATCGCGCTCCGCGCAATCGCAAGGCCAAGGCCGGTTCCGCCGATTTCCCGCGAGTGGGACTTGTCCACGCGGTAGAAACGCTCGAAGATATGCGCAATCGACTCCTCCGGGATGCCGATGCCGGAGTCTGCCACCGTCACGTAGAAATATTTGTGATCCGCATTTAAGGATACACGCACCCATCCATTCTCGTTGTTGTATTTGATGCCGTTTTCGATCAGGTTCGAGAACGCCAGCGAGAGCTTCGTCGCATCCACCTCCGCATTGACCGGGCGGAAGCTGTCGAGAATGAGCTCCACATTTTTCTGTGCGGCAATCGGATGAAGCCGCTTCAGCAGCTGCTCTAACAGCTCGTTGATATTGACCTGGGTGATATTGAGGTCTGCCACCTTTTTATCCATCTTGACCAGCGACAAAAGGTCGGTAATAATCTGGTTTTCGCGGTCGATCTCCGAGGTAATATCCTGCATGAACTCCTGATAAAGTTCCACCGGAACGCCCTCCTGCCCGTTCAGCGAATCCGCCAGAACCTTCATGGACGCAAGCGGCGTCTTTAACTCATGCGAGACGTTCGAAACAAATTCCTGGCGGGAATCGTCGAGCGTGCGGACGCGGGTCAGCATCTTGTTGAATGCGTCCGTGATCAGCTCTGTCTCGAGGTAATCCGGAACAGAAATGCTTTCGTCGAGATAGCCGTCGGTGATGTCCTCGATGGAACGGGTGACCTTCTGGAACGGCTTCATCAGAATGCCCGCGAGCAGATAGCCAAAAACCAGCACGAGAAGCGCAATGATCGAAAGAATCGTCATTCCCTTCGTCTCCAGAATGTTCATATTCGCACGGATCTCATCCGTCGAAATGCTGACGAGCATAACGCCGAGCGTCTCCTTCGTCTCGGTATTCTGAATCCGCACCGTCATTTCCAGATAGCTGTTTTTCCGGTCGTACTGGCTCGTCTCCTTGCCCTGAAAGCTCTGGATGACCTCCTGCGAGATAATCGTCTTTCCGCGGTCCATATCGTACGTATCTTTGATGACGCGGAAATCCTGGTCGATAATCAGGATTCTGCCGCCGTAGATATTTGTCAGCATACTGAGCTGTCCGTTGATGACATCCGATCCAGGATCTTCCATGTAATTCTGCTGGATGAGCTGGTTGCAGATAATATCGCACTGATTTTTTACGGTAATGCTGCGCACCGATACCGCACGGTCCTCATAGCTGTTTACGATGCTCTTCTCAAGGATCACACACGGTACAATGCCGATGATCACAAGAATCACCGTGATGCGGAAGCGCAGACTCCGCAGAAACTTCCATTTTTCTTTGTTTTTAAGCCTGGAAATAGTAACCAACTCCCCACTTTGTGTGAACGTACTTCGGTTCACTTGGATTTTTCTCAATCTTTTCGCGCAGACGGCGGATATGTACATCTACGGTGCGCACGTCGCCCGGGTACTCATAGCCCCAGACAATATTCAGCAGGTTCTCTCTGCTGTACACCTTGTTCGGATTGAAGACGAGAAGCTCGAGCACATCGAACTCCTTCGCAGTCAGATTGATCTCGCGGTCTCCGATGAAGACTCTTCTGCTCTCGCAGTCGATCCGCAGGTCTTTCACCTGTACGACTTTTGCTTTCTCTTCTTTTGGCTCCTGGCGGGCCGCACGGCGCATGATGGCCTTGATGCGTGCTTTTACTTCCAGAATGTTGAACGGCTTTGTGATGTAATCATCTGCGCCGTATTCCAGTCCCAGGATTTTGTCCATGTCCTCGCCCTTTGCGGTCAGCATAACGATCGGAACGTTGGAAAATTCACGGATCTGCTGGCAGACGGACAATCCGTCCAGCTTTGGCAGCATCAGATCCAGAAGGATCATATCGTATTCTTTTTCTTTTGCCATGGAGAGTGCTTCCTCGCCGTCGTATGCGCAGTCAACCTCCATGCCGTCCTGCTCCAGGCTGAAGCGGATTCCTTTTACGATCAGTTTTTCATCATCAACTACAAGAACTTTCTTTGCCATTTCTTCTCCTTCTTGTTCTAAACCTCGATAGAACCCCTTATCTTTTCAAACATCTTTCCCTTGATGCCCTCAATGTTCATAATCTCCTCAATCGAACCAAACGGGCCGTTTGCTTCGCGGTAGGCGATGATGGCATCCGCACGGCTCTCTCCGATGCCGGAGAGTGTCATCAGTTCTTCTTTTCCGGCCGTGTTCAGGTTGACTTTGCCGGAACCGGAAGCCTGCTCCGTGCCGCCCGTATTCTGCTGCGGCGTTTCCGTGATTTCCATGTTTTCTGCCTCCTCGCGCGTCCAGACGGTGATCTGCTCTCCGTCTTCGATTTTCCGTGCAAGATTGAGGATTTTTTCTTCAGCATCCGGCAGAAATCCGCCTGCCGCTTCCACAGCCTGCACTACGCGGCTTCCGCCCGGCAGCGTGTAGACACCGGGGGAAGCGACCGCACCGCAGATATAAACCTGCACTGTTTCTTCCGGTGCTGCCTCCTGTGCCTCACGTTTTTCCGGAATGCCTGTGGTTTCTCCGGCGCTTTTTTCGGAAACCGTCTGCTCCTCATCCACTTCCTTCTGATTCCCGAAAACGGTTTCCGCCGTGCTCCCGCCTGTGCTATCTGACAGTTTGTATTCTGTATCCCTGTGGTTGCATCCGCAGAGCAAAAAAACCAGCATCGCCGCCAGTATTTTTGCATGTTTTCTGCCTCTGTCCTGCTGTTTTTTCAATTTCATGCTGTGTACTCCCTTCCGCTTCGCATCTGACGCGCAAGGGTCCCTTGTGTACGCATAACTACGTTTCTATTGTATCGAAGAAACCATAAAAATACAAGTAGAAATCTTAATCGTTATTCCCACTGAAACACTACAATTCCCACAACGGCGATCGCCATGCCGATCAGTTTTCGCACGGTGAAATCCGTTTTTTCCATACCGAAAAGGCCGAACAGTTCAATCAGCCACGCCGCTGCGAGCTGGGAAATGACGATCAGCATCGCCGCCTTCGCCGGGCCGAGCCCTGCCATACTCCAGATAACCGTGATCGTGATAAACGCGCCAATTGCCCCGCCGAGCAGCAGATACCACGGCTTTACGCGGAACAGATCCCCGATGGGCTCCCTCCCGGTGATGCACCATGCCGCAAGACAGACGGCAAACGCACTGATCTGCACCCAGCCGGCCGCCAGCCATGTACTCGTCTGTTTCGTCACCTCTGTGTTGAAAACGCCCTGAATACTCATCAGTGCGCCGGAAAGCAGCGCTGTTAAAATTCCCGCCATTGATTTTTCCTCCTGCTGTTTTTTTATGTACTCTCGGAGTCTTTCTGCGCTTGATTTTACGAGAAGATTTTTTGTCAGCTGCACCCAAATTTCTGAGGCGTACGCGGTGCGTACGTTGATGAAATTTGGGTGCAGCTGGCGGAAAATCGGCCGTAAAAGCAAGTGCAGAAAGGCCCCGAGAGTACATTTTATACTATTCCTTTTTTCCCCGTTTTTATACAGAACTCAGGGACAGCAGGAAAACAGCCGACCGGTCTCCTGCCTAGGAAACCAGACGGCTGTCTATTTCACATTACTGTAATGCTTTCTCCAGTTTTTCAATCATCTCATCGATGTCATCTTTCGTAATCACAAGCGGCGGTACCATACGAAGAACGTCGCTTCCGGCGGAAATCACAAGAAGTCCGTTCTCAATCGCGCGGTTGATGACTTCTCCGACCGGACGTCCCGTTACGACAAGGCCCTGCATAAAGCCTTTTCCACGGCGTGCTGCGAGGCAGTCATATTTTTCCACCAGCTCGTCCAGCTTTTTCTCCAGATACGGAGCCGTCTCTGCTACATGCTCTACGACATGCTGTTTCTCATAGCATTCAAATACAGCATTGACAGCCGCGCAGGCCAGCGGGTTTCCGCCGTATGTCGTTCCGTGGTCTCCCGGAACGAGCGAATGCTCTGCCGTCTTTTTATTCAGCACGAAGGCGCCGACCGGAACGCCGCAGCCAAGTGCTTTTGCACACGTCATGACATCCGGCTGTACGCCGTAATCCTGCCATGCGAACAGTTTTCCCGTTCTTCCCATACCGCACTGGATCTCGTCGAGAATCAGCAGGATGTCGTGCTCGTCACACAGATCGCGCACGCCCTGTAAAAATTCTTTCGTTGCCGGATAGATACCGCCCTCGCCCTGTACAGTCTCCATGATGATCGCACATGTCTTGTCGGTAATCTGTGCCTTTACGCTCTCCAGATCATTAAAATCCGCAAATTTAATGCCGCCGATCAGCGGTTTGAACGGATCCTGATAATGCGTATTTCCTGTTACAGAAAGCGCTCCAAGGCTTCTTCCATGGAAGGAATGGTTCATCGCGATGATCTCGTGATCGTTGCTGCCGTCTTTTAAGTAAGCGTATTTTCTCGCTACTTTGATGGCTCCCTCGATCGACTCCGTACCGCTGTTCGTAAAGAATACTTTATCCATGCCGGATGCCTTCGCCAGCTTTTCTGCCGCGGAGCCCATCGGAACATTGTAGAACAGGTTGGAAACATGGATGACTTTGTCCACCTGGTCTTTCACTGCTTTTTTATAATCGTCATTGCTGTAGCCGAGCGCATATACCGCGATACCTGCCGCAAAGTCCAGATATGCTTTTCCGTCGGTGTCATACAGATGAACGCCCTCGCCGTGGTCGATCACAAGCGGGAACCGGTTATAGGTGTGGAGCACGTACTGCTCGGTCTGTTCCATATACTCATTTGTCTTCATGATTGAATTTCTCCTTGTTTTCCCCTAAAATCGCCGTACCAATTCCTTTGTTCGTAAAGATCTCAAGCAGCAGGCAGTGCTGGATTCTTCCGTCCATGATGTGGACTCTTGAAACACCGTTCTCAATCGCGTCGATACAGCCCTGGAGCTTTGGAATCATACCGCCGCCGACATTTCCGTTGGTGATGAGATCTCTTGCTTCCTGTACGTGGAGCTCGGAAATCAGGCTCTCCGGGTCCTTCGGATCTTTGTAGACACCCTCGATATCGGTCAGGAATGCCAGTTTTTCTGCATTTAACGCCTCAGCGATGGCGCATGCCGCGTCGTCTGCGTTGATATTGTAAGTATTGAAATCATCATCCATGCCGACCGGGCAGACAACCGGAAGGAAGTCGTTCTCCAGAAGATCGTACAGCACCTTCGGGTTTACGTTCTTGATATTTCCAACGAAGCCGATATCCTCGCCCTTGGACAGCTTCTTCTCTACATTTAAGAGTCCGCCGTCTTTTCCGCTGATGCCGACCGCGTTGACACCGAGTGACTGAATCATGGTGACAAGCTCTTTGTTGACCTTATTCAGCACCATCTCTGCCACTTCCATCGTATCGGCATCCGTTACACGAAGGCCGTTGACGAATTTCGGTTCCATGCCGACTTTTCCGACCCAGCGGCTGATTTCCTTTCCACCGCCGTGTACGATGATCGGTTTGAAGCCGACCAGTTTCAGAAGAACTACGTCCTGGATGACGTTTCTCTTTAACTCTTCATCCACCATTGCGCTTCCGCCGTATTTGATGACAATGATTTTGCGGTTGAACCGCTGAATATAAGGAAGTGCCTCGATCAGCACATTTGCTTTGTCCAGATACATCTGATTTACCATGATTTTTTCTCCTCTTATGCTCTTTTCCCGTGCCTGTTCCGGATCCGGTCAGGAACGATAATCTGCGTTGATTTTTACGTAATCGTAGGTCAGGTCGCAGCCCCATGCCGTTGCTGTCGCCTCTCCCATGTGGATGTCGGCGGTCGCAGTTACTTTCGGCTCGGAGAGGATCTTCGTTGCCTCCTCCTCGCTGTAGTCAACGGCAACACCTTTCGTGATAATCTGCAGTTTTCCGGCTGCGCTCTCAAAGTAGAGATCTACATTTTCCGGATCGAATTTTGCTCCGGAGTAACCCATCGCGCAGAGGATTCTTCCCCAGTTGGCGTCATGGCCGAAGATTGCCGCTTTCGTCAGACTCGATGTGATGACGGATTTTGCCAGTGTCACGGCCTGCTCTTTGCTCTCGGCTCCCTGAATCGTCACTTCGAACAGTGCGGTTGCGCCCTCGCCGTCGCCTGCGATGTGCATCGCCTGTGTTTTATTGACTTCAAAGAGTGCTTCTTTGAAAATCTTGTAATCCTCGTTTTCTTCCGTAATTTCCGGGTTTCCGGCAAGACCGTTTGCCAGAAGGAGAACGGTATCGTTTGTGGAAGTATCCCCGTCTACGGAAACCATGTTGTAGGTGTCCGGTACGACTTCGCTTAACGCTTTCTGCAGCATCTCTTTTGAAATATTGGCATCGGTTGCCACGAAGCTCAGCATGGTGCACATATTCGGATGGATCATGCCGGAGCCCTTGCACATGCTGCCGATCGTTACGGTTTTTCCGCCGATTTCGATCTGAACAGCAACTTCCTTCGGCTCGGTGTCGGTTGTCATGATCGCCTGTGCTGCTGTAGCTGCGGCTTCTCTTGTAGCTGCAAGCTGCGGTTTCAGCATTTCCACGCCGGCTGCGATCTTATCGATCGGGATCTGTTTTCCGATAACACCGGTCGATGCAACGAGAACGGAGTCCTCTGGAATGGAAAGTGCAGCTGATGCTGCCTCTGCGGTTTTTCTGCAGTAGCCATAGCCCTCCTCGCCGGTGCATGCATTGGCGATTCCGCTGTTGCAGACGATTGCCTGTGCGGTTGGATGGTTGTATACAATCTCCTGGTCCCATTTGACCGGAGCTGCTTTTACGATGTTTGTAGTAAAGGTTCCTGCTGCTACGCACGGTACCTCGCTGTAGACAAGTGCCATATCCTTTACGCCCTGTTTTTTAATTCCTGCTGCGCCGCCTGCTGCCTGAAAACCTTTTGCAGCAGTGATGCCTCCTTCAATCTTTTTCATTCTTTTATCCTCACTTTTCGTAAATTCCGTCTGTTGTCTGCTTCTGTCTTTTTTACGGGAACATCGGCGGCATGCACAGGCCTTCGTTTTCCGGCAGGCCGAACATCAGGTTCATATTCTGTACCGCCTGTCCTGCTGCGCCTTTGACCAGGTTGTCCATCGCACCCATCATGATGATTCGTTTCGTTCTCGGATCGATCTTGAAGTTGACATCCACATAGTTGCTTCCCTCGACCCATTTCGTCTGCGGGCAGACATCCTTATCGAGAACACGTACAAACTGCTCGTTGGCATAATACTTATCATAAACGGCTTTAACCTCTTCGTAAGTCACATCTTTTTTCAGGGATGCATATGCCGTTACGAGAATGCCGCGGTTCATCGGAACAAGATGCGGGGTGAAGTTCAGGGTGATCGGGTAGCCGGCTGCATAGGAAAGCTGCTCCTCGATCTCCGGTGTGTGGCGGTGGCCGGCAACGCCGTATGCCTTGATATTTTCATTGACCTCGCAGAAAAGACTGTCAACTTTAG
>OGWS01001949.1_pt1 | contig 14163 bp, 15 predicted proteins | sample 1576111 | NCBI WGS metagenome assembly OGWS01 (sample SAMEA3541534, study PRJEB24748) | human gut metagenome | biome: human gut; feature: human-associated habitat; material: faeces | place: China | collected 2012
TTTTGATTTCCCCGCAATAAAAAAGCTTATCCCGATGGCCGCGGGCCGGGGGCGGCCCGCATGGCCTGAAAAATAGCCTGCGGTTATTTTTCAAATATTGCTGCACAGCGGATATACAGCCTTTACCATCCTGCAATATTTGGCCTTTGCGCGCTGCGGTGCGAAAACTTTTACATGTTTGGACAGGTAGCAATGGCCCCTGCGGTGGCGGGGGCTGTCGTTTTATGATAAAATGTAGAAAATCGGGAGCGGGGAAGTGCGGATATGGCGGGCATCGGCAAAGTAATGGACGAAGTAAAAAAGGCTGTGGTGGGTAAGGATGCGGTGCTGTTGCGTGCGGTGCTGGCCATCCTTGCGGGCGGCCATATTTTGCTGGAGGATGTGCCGGGCGTAGGTAAGACAACGATGGCGCTGGCTTTTTCCAAGGCGCTGGGCCTGCGCTATAACCGTATGCAGTTCACGCCGGACGTGCTGCCCTCAGATGTGACGGGTTTCTCTCTTTACAACAAAGCTGTGGGGAAAATGGAATACCAGCCCGGCGCCGTGCTGTGCAACCTGTTCCTGGCCGATGAGCTGAACCGTGCGACCAGCCGCACACAGGCCGCACTGTTGGAGGCCATGGAGGAGGGGCAAGTGACCGTGGACGGCGTAACGCATGCGCTGCCCCGCCCTTTTATCGTTATTGCAACACAGAATCCCGCCGGAGCGTCGGGGACGCAGCTTTTGCCGGATTCCCAGCTGGACCGGTTTATGGTGAAGTTGTCCCTCGGATACCCGGAACCGCAGGATGAGCTGCGCATGCTGCGCCGGAAACAGAAGGGCAATCCCCTGGATGGCGTGCAGCAGGCTCTGGACAAGGCCGGGCTGGCGGCGCTGCGCGCACAGACAGACCAGATCTATGTGAGCGACGATGTACTGGACTATATTGTACGGCTCGTGGCGGGAACAAGGACCTTGCCGGAACTGGTACAGGGGGCGAGCCCGCGCGCCACACTGGCTGTGGCCGCTATGGCAAAGGCCGCGGCGCTTGCCCGGGGCGCGGATTATGTCACACCTGCGGATGTGCGGCGCATCTTTCACTGTACGGTGGCACACCGGTTGATCCCCGCGCCGCAGACAAGGGATGTGGACGCGCTGCTGGACGATCTGATGCGCAGTATAAGCGCGCCGCAGCTCAAATGAGGGTGTGGGCGGCGCGCACGGTCTATGGGTTGGCGCTGGGCGGGGCCGTGCTGTTTTATTGCTTTTATTTCGGCCAATTGGCATGGTATGTTCTGATGCTGGCCGTCTGCCTGCCTTTGTTTTCCCTTGTGGTAAGCCTTCCGGCGATGCTGACAGCGGGTATCGTGCTGCACGCGCCCGCGGCGGTAGAGCGGGAAAAAACCTGTGTTTTACAGGTATATATGCTGGGATGGATGCCTGCCGCGCGTATGGAAGTACGTATTTCGGTGGAGGACCGGACGCATCCGGGCCAGGACTGTGCGCGGTGGCTTCACTTGCGCGGGGAGGCTCCTGCGGAATGGGAGCTGGACACTGCGCACTGCGCGGCACTGCGGTGCAGCGTGCGGCGTGCGTGGGTATATGATTATCTGGGCCTGTTCCGCCTGCCTGTGCGCAGGCCGGGCGCGGTCATTGTCACCGTGCGGCCGCGGCCCGTTGCCCTTTCGCCGGAGCCGCCGCTGCCGGGGGCCGTATCCGGCGGACCGATGAAGCCCCGGGTGGGCGCGTATGCCGAGGAGCATGAGCTGCGGCCCTACCGCCCGGGAGACCCTATGCGCACGGTTCACTGGAAGCTGACGGCAAAAACAGGAGAGATGATCGTCCGGGAGGCGCTGGTGCCCTGCCGGGCGCGCGCCTTTCTGCTGGTGGAGAGGCGGGGCGGCCCTGACGCGCTGGACCGGGTATTGGAGCATTTGTGCTGGTTGTCCGCGCGTCTGACGCAGCAGGGAGTGTCTCACACTGTGTTGTGGCCCGGTGAGAACGGCGTGGTGCACACGGCGCTGGTGGATGAGGCCGGGCAGTTGGATGCGCTGCTGTACCGTCTTTTGGCTGAACCGGCGGACGGTGCGGACGGCTGGGCGCCGGGTTGGGCGCCGCCGCAGGCGGAATGGAGCTATACCCTGCGCGCGGAAAAGGAGGCGGCGGATGATGCGGGATAAACGGCGAAAGACGCCCGGTATTTCGCTTTCTGCTGCGGGGCGGCATACCCGCCTTGCCCCGGGGCACGCCGGCGCCGGAAAAGCCGGGACGCCCTTTTGGCGCAGGACAGACCGGCACAACGCTCCAAGAAAAGCGCCGTTGTGGAGCGCGCTTTCCAGCCTTTTGTTGTTGTGGCTGGGCGTGGGAGGAACGGTATTTGCCGTTGTCACAGGCTTTGACCTGCCGGTTGGGCGCGGAGCGGTAGCGCTGAGCTGTGCGGCGGTTCCGGCTGTTGTATGGTTTTTAGCGCTGCCGCTGCGTGCGGCGCGCCTGCTGCGCCTTCCTGCGCTGCTGCTGGGAGCGGCGCTCCTGGCGTCCGCAGGGGAAAACGCCCTGCGCGGTGCGGTTTTGACAGCACAGAATATCACACAGGCGTACCATGCATATTTTCCGGCGGTCCCCGTGTGGTTTTCCGATGTGCCAATGACGTTGGAAAACCGTTCCCTGACAATATTTTTTTGTGCTTATGCGGCGATTTTGGCGGGGTTGCTGGGCGCGGCTCTGCTGTGGCAGCGTTCGGCTTTGTTTTCGGCCGTGCTGACAGTGCCGCCGTTTTGCCTGCCGCTGGTAGTAACGCAGGCTGCCGCGCCCGTTCCGCAGCTGATGTGCCTGTTGTTTTGGACGCTGCTGCTGCTGACACATGCGCTGCGGCGCTCCAGCCCGGCGCAGGCCGGCCGTGTTACCTGGGGCCTGTTGGCGCCCGCTCTGGCGCTGCTGCTGGGGCTGCAGATTTTTCTGCCGGACAGAGACTTTATCCGGCCGTCCTGGGCGGGCAGGATGCAACGGGACGTGATCGCTCTGGTGCAGGGAAATACGCCGTCTGCATTGCCGTGGCGTGCATCCTCCGGCGGCGGACTGCGGCTGGAGACAGCAGGCCCCCGTGTTTACACAGGCCGTACAGTGCTGCGGGTGGAATGCGGAATTGACGGTGTGTTTTATCTGCGCGGCGCGTCCGCCGGTGATTATACGGGCCGTGCATGGAAGGATTGCAGCCTGGGTGCGGTGCAGCTTGCGGCGGAGGGCACAGAGCCTGCGCCGCACCCGCTGCAGTTGCCTGCTCTGAACCTGGGGGCGCTGGGCGGCGAAGGCGAGCAGATGACGGTGACAAGCGTCGGAGATGGTACGGATCTGTGCTATCTGCCGTACTATCCTTTGGCTGTGCCGGGGATGACATATGTTTCCGATGGCAGTGTGACGCATGATTTGGACACGCAGAGCTGGACAACGGAATTTTACGGCGAATATTGGCTGGCGGGCGTACCGCCGGATGAGCAGGAATGGACGGAACAACGGATCCATTTGGAACTGCCGCTGCTGCCGGAGCTGGAACAGCCGGAGCGCTTTTATAGAGAGGCCGTCTATCGGGAATATACCGCGCTGCCCGCGGATACGGCGCAGGCAATGCAGGCGCTGGCGGCGAGGGCGGGCATCCGCACCGACGGCGGCACGGAAGAAACAGCCCGGCAGGTGGCGCAATACATCGGAAGTGCGGCCCGGTACAGTCTGGATACGCCTGTCCAGCCGCGGGATGAAGACTTTGTGCTGCATTTTCTGACGCAGTCCCGCCAGGGTTACTGCGTGCATTTTGCCTCGGCAGCAGCGGTTATGCTGCGCGCGCTGGATATCCCGGCACGGTATGTGAGCGGTTATGTCGCTGTTGTACAGGGCGGCAGGGCCGATGTGCCGGACAGCGCCGCCCATGCATGGGTGGAATATTATCTGGACGGCTTCGGCTGGCTGCCTTTGGAAGCGACGCCGGGTTTTGCGCGCGAAACCAGTGTGCTGCCGGAGGCATTGCTTTCCGGTGAAGGCGTGCCGGAGAACGGGGAAAGCAATGCCGCCTCCCGCGACACTGCGTCATCCGAAACGGAAGGACGAAAGGAACAGGGAGCAGACCCTGCGGTGAACGGCCCGGACCGCGCGCCGGGAACAGAACGCTCCGAAGAGGAGCCGGGCGGGGCCCGGCCGGACACGTCGGGACCGGCGGCCGCGGGGGCGGATTCGTGGCAGCTGCCGGTGCAGGCGCTGTGGCTGCTGGCGCTGCCCGCATTGGCGGCTGCCGTATGGCTGCGCCGCCGCCTTGTGTTGGCGCGCAGGGCGCGCAGGATGCAGGGCCCTGCCCGCAGCCGGGCGGCGCTGGACACGTGGGTCTATCTGGAACGGCTGTGCCGGGGCGCTGCGCCGCCGCCCGCGCGTCTGAGGGAACTGGCGGAAAAAGCAAAGTTCAGCAATCATGTGCTGACACCGGAGGAGCTTGGGGCGCTGACCGAATATGCCGGCCAATGCGCGGCCCGACGGGAGAAAGAGAGCGGGCCGCTGCGCCGTTTTTGGGAAAAATGGATCTTATGCCTGTACTGACCGCAAAAAGAAAGGAGAAGGCTTCGGAATGGAGCATGAGCAAATTGCAGCGCAGGTGAAAAAGCTGACAGGGAAGAACAACGACGCCGCATATGCAGCCCTGTGTACGCTGGAGGCGGAAAGTGAAGCTTCGGCCGCGGTGTGTGCCTTTTGGGATGCTTTTGCGGCAATGCTGGACGATAAACGCACTTATGTACGCATGCGGGGCATGGTCCTGCTGGCATGCAACGCACAGTGGGCGGGCCCTGAGCAGGTAATGGAGATGCTGGAGCGGTATCTTGCCCACATCACAGACGAGAAGGCGGCCGCTGCACGCTGGTGCGTTCAACGGCTGCCCCAGTTTGCAGCAGCCTGCCCGGGCTGCTTTCCGCGAGCCAGACAGGCGCTCCTGTGCGCGGACCTTTCCCGTTACTCCGAAAGCATGGCCTCTTTGCTGGAACGGGATATTCGCGCCGCTCTGAAGCGGCTGCCGGAGAAATAAAACAGAAAACGCGCTTTCCCCAAAGCGGATGTCCGTTTCAGGGAAGGCGCGTTTTGGGTATGAGCGTTCAGCGAAGCACGTCGGCATATTCCGGATGCTGGCCGAACCATTTTTTTGCATAGCTGCAGGTGGGGATGGCTTTGCGGCCCGTTTCGCGCAAAGAGCGGGCGATGCGTTCCATCGTCTGTGCGGCAACACCCTGCCCGCGCAGCGCTTCGTCGACGAAGGTGTGGTCAATGTTTACAACGCCCGGCGCGAATTCAGGAAAAGTGGCCTCTGCCAGCAGCTGGCCCTCCTGCACATATGCAATACGGTTTTCCGTCAGAATGAACGGCATACAAATCACCTCTCTGTCCATAGTATAGCACAAATCGCGCGGAACTTGACAATTTTTTATTTGTGTAATATATTATATAAAAATGTAATATATTATATAAATTCAGAAGGAGACTTTGCATGGAGCTGAAAAATTATCCCGCACCCTATGTGCTTTTTGGCTCGCTGCTGGCAATGGGAAACCGCCTGCAAGCCGCCGGGGACCGGTTTTACGATGAGATCACGACAAAGCAGTGGTTTGTGCTGGCGGTGCTGGAGACCTTTTCAGCTCCGCCAACACTGGGCGAGCTGGCGCGCGGTGTGGGAAGTTCGCATCAAAACGTGAAGCAGCTGGTTTTGAAGCTACAGCAAAAGGGATATGTGGCTCTGGCGCAGGACGGGCGGGACGCACGCAAGAACCGCGTGCACCGAACCCCAAAGTGCGCGGAGCTGCCGGAAAAATACGGCGCACGCCAGCAGGAATTCATGCGGGCGCTGTATACAGGCATCCGTGCAGACGAGGCTGAACAGGCTGCCGGAGTGCTGGCCCGTATGCTGGAAAACCTGGAGAAGATGCAAACGGTGGAGGAGGGGTTGGAATGAAAACGCTGGTGGTATACCGTTCCCATTATGGCAGTACACGCCGGTATGCTCAATGGCTGGCACAGGCGCTGGATGCCGATGCTGCGGAGGAAAGGCAGGCGGACGCGCGCCTTGTGCAGAACTATGAATGCGTGATATTTGGCGGCGGCCTGTATGCGGGGAGCATTGCCGGCGCTGCGCGTATGGCAAAGTTGTATGGCGCATTGCAGGGGAAACGTCTGGCAATGTTTACAGTGGGGCTGTCGGACCCGAGCGACCCGGAAAATGTGAAAAAGATCATGCAGGATGCGGCCCGGGCCTTTACGCCGGAAATGCTGGAGAATATCTGCTTTTTCCACCTGCGCGGCGGGATGGATTACCGGAATATGAGGCCTGTACACAAGGCGATGATGGCAATGCTGAAAAAAATGCTGCTGAAAAAACCGGAGAGCGAGCGCAGTACGGAAGAAAAAGGGCTGCTGGCCGCATATGACAGGCCGGTGGACTTTACAGACAGGGCCGCGCTTGCCCCGCTTATCGCCTGGTGCAGGGACGAAGCATAACGCCGTCGGGCCGTAAGCCAAACGGAGCGACGGCAGAAAATGAAGGGCCATAGAATTGGGGCGAAACAGAAAATCGGGTTAACGGTGAGTTTTGTGGGAACAGGAATTGTGATATGCGACTTAAACGGTGCTGGAAAGAGTACATTGGGAAAAGCGCTTGCTGAGAAATTGGATTTTTATTTTATAGATAATGAAGATCTGTTTTTCCCTAAGACAGACCCAAATTATATCTATGCTTCTCCACGCACGCGTGAGGAGGCTGAAAAAATGCTTTTTCATGCGATTAAGGTACATGAAAATTTTGTTTTTGCTGCTGTAAAAGGAGATTATGGAGAAGCGATTTATCCCTTTTTCAGTATGCTGTATTGATTGATACTCCAAAGGACATTCGGGTGCAACGGGTTAAAAAGCGCTCTTTTCAGAAGTTTGGCAATAGAATGCTGCCAGGTGGAGATTTGCATGAACAGGAAGAAAAGTTTTTTGAGTTTGTTACATCCAGACCAGAGAGTACGGTTGAGGAATGGATACAGCTATTAAGTTGTTCTATCCTAAGAATTGACGGAACAAAACCCGTTGAAGAAAATGTAGATTTATCATAAATCAGATATAAAAAGTGTATTTCAGTTTATAACTGTCCTCCTTGCGCGGGCGCAAAAAGCACCATCTAAAGAATTTACTTTAGATGGTGCTTTTCTGTGAATTTTTAGGGACAAAATCCGATGCTCGTCATCTCTGCAGATGTGGGATTGATTACTTCTTTACGGAGAGGGCTCCAAACGGAGCCTTTTTGCATTATCCCTGGGGGAATTCTTCCTTGCTTTCCAGCTTGCTGGCCACCGTGTGCGGAGATTCCCACACGCCGTTGGCGCAGGGTGTCTGCTCCTGCTGCGTATAGTACAGCGGCGGACGAAGGTTGCCGTCCCGCAGCGCTTGCATGCGCCGTCGGGCGTGAGTGGGCAGCACAGCGCTGCCGTCCGTATGCCCCGTGCTTTTTTCGGGAGTGTTGTGCACATCGTTGGGTTTGTTGTGGACTTCTCCGTGATATAAACTGCTTAATATACTCATAGTAATATTTCGCCTCCACAGTTAGGATTCCCCCGAAGCCCGTGGATATGCGCACATTTGCGAAGGCTCGACAGTATTTTCCGTGAGGGTGAAGCAGGCGGTCACCCAAGCGTCCTCCGGCAGGCAGCCCCGGCCATAATCCTCCAGCTGGAGACCCAGGCGGTATGTGCCGGGAGTAAGCGCCGGGTACCACTCCAACGGAAAGCGGCCGGAACGTTCTGTTTCGAGCGGATCGGCTGTTCCGCAGAAGACGGCATCGCAGGGGACAGCCTCCCAGCCGCCATCCATCCGGCGTTCCAGGCGGGGAATGAGTATGACGCCCAGCTCCAGCCCGCTGGTGTTGGTGATGGTGTAGGAGATAGAGCTGTCTCTTTCCGCAAGGCCGGACGCATCGGAAGAAGCTTCCCCAGGCGGCGGAAGGTTTTCGGCGGACAGCATCAGCGTCACGGCACCCTCCGCCAGCAGGATCGACCCGTCTTCCGCAGGCAGAGCGTCGGCGCTGGAGGCGGAAATGCTTTCGTCCATGGGAGGCCTGTCGCCGAATGCGGAGGCGGAAGCCGCGCCTTGCGGCGCGCATGCAGCCAGCAGCAAAGCAGGGCAAAGCACACAAGCTGCAGCGAATGTCGTGCGTTTCATGGAACTGCCCTCCCGGTGTACTTTTGTACGTTTATTTGTATTTGGGCGGTGTGGACGGCGGAGCGTCTTTGCCTGTTTCAGCCTCATTGCCGTTCTGCGGCGCATAGTCGGCGGGCGTGCGGGGTGCAGGAGCCGGGCGGCCGGCCAGCCTTTTTTTATGAAGGCGGACGGCCGCGCGTGCGGCCGTCACGGCCACTGCGGCCAGTACGGCCAACACCAGCAGCGTGGGCAGCGCAGCGACAAAGCCCACGGCAAAGTCCTGTGCACCGTAGCCGAAGTCGCGCCAGCTGCGGCGGAAGGCGTCGGATACGCGGTCGCCGAACGTCTCGGTTTTTTCGGTGATCTGCTTTACCTCCTCTACCGTTACATCTACGGTAGAATAGGAGATCAGATCGTCATAGGTGCGCTGCTGGGCGGTATAGCTCTCGATCTGGTACTGCACTTCTGTGAGCTGGTTCTGGATGGCGAGCAGCGTTTCCAGATCACCGGCCTGCTCCATCATCGCGTACAGGCGCTCCTCCTGCAGCTTCAGGCTTTTCAGGCGGGCCTCCACATCCACATAAGCGCTGGTCACATCCTGGGTGGATTCCTGCTTGCTCACCAGGTTGCCGGCGCTGCCGGCGCCCTCCAGAAAGACGCTGTATTGCTCTGCCGGGATGCGGAACTGATAATATGCGGTGCGGTATGCACCCTCGTAAGCGGGCGTATCGATGCTGGTGGAGGAGACATATCCGCCGCAGGACTGGGCGGCCCGCGCCAGCGCCGTACAGGTGGCGTTGAAGTCCAGCGCTTCGATGGAGAGCGTGGCGTTCAGGATGATCTTCCGTCCGTCCTGGGGCAGCAGATCCGCGCTGTTCTGCACGGCGTCGGACAGGTCCGAGGTCCCGGCCGCTTCGGCGGCGGTTCCGCCTGCATCCGCGGCATATGCCTGGGGCGCGCTGTCCATCGAGGAATAAGAAGCACGGGCCGCGGCCGTGCTGCTGGCCGCGCCTCCGCATCCCGCCAGAGAGGCGGCGAGCGCCAGTGAAAAAAGAATACTGAACAACGTCTTTTTCATCGAGTTCCCTTCCTTTCTGTGTCAGGTTCTGCTACTCTATATACGGCGTACAAGCCGCAGATATTGCGTCGGAACGATGTCAAATCGTTATCAAATTTGTAACAAGCGTGTATTTTTTGGCGTGCGCACTCGCGGCAGGGAGAAAAACATGCTATACTGGAACACGTAAAAAAACAGGGCGGGCGTGCCGTGCGTCCGCAACAAGGGCGCGCTTTGCCGGAAAATGCCGGCCGGGCGCGGAATGCAAAGGAGTGGAAAAAATGGGTAGAAATGCGATCGTCGGGCAGAGCGGCGGCCCCACCGCGGTTATCAATTCAAGTTTGGTGGGTGTGTTCCAGGCGGCGAAAAGCCGCGGTGCACAGCATGTTTACGGCATGCGGTACGGTGTGAAGGGCCTGCTGGAAGAACAGGTGGTGGACCTTTCGGACACGCTGCGGGATAATCTGGACATTGAGATCCTCAAGCGCACGCCCGCCTCATACCTGGGCTCGTGCCGGTACAAGCTGCCCGTCCCGGCAGAGGACCCGGCTTTGTATGAAAAGCTGTTTGGTATTTTGAAAAAGCTGGATGTGGGCTACTTTTTCTATATTGGCGGCAATGACAGCATGGACACCATCTCCAAGCTTTCGGACTATGCCTGCATGACAGGCAGCGACATCAAGTTCATGGGCGTGCCCAAGACCATCGACAACGACTTGATGAACACCGACCACACGCCGGGCTACGGCTCCGCGGCCAAGTACATCGGCGCTATTATGAAGGAGATCACCCGCGACAGCCTGGTATACGGCACGCGCAACGTCACGATTGTTGAGGTGATGGGGCGTAATGCGGGCTGGCTGACGGGTGCGGCGGCATTGGCCAAAGCGGAGGACTGCGAAGGCGTGGATATGATCTGCCTGCCGGAGGTGGCCTTTGACATCGACCATTTCATCGAGCGGCTGGACGTCCTGCAGCGCGCCAAGGCAGGCGTGGTCATCGCGGTGTCTGAGGGCGTGCGCGTACACGACGGCCGTTATGTATGCGAGCTGACGGAAGAGCTTGGCCCGGTGGATGCGTTCGGGCACAAAACGCTGACGGGCGCGGCGCGCTTTCTGGCGAACAAAGCCGTGCGGGAGCTGGGCTGCAAGGCACGCGCCATCGAGCTTTCCACCCTGCAGCGGTGCAGCAGCCACATGGCCAGCCGTGTGGACATCACCGAGGCGTTCCAGGTGGGCGGCGCGGCGGCCAAGGCTGCTTTCGAGGGGCACAGCGGCGAGATGGTGGGCCTGCGCCGCCTTTCCAACGACCCGTACCAGTGCACCACCGAGCTGCACGATATCCATACCATCGCGAATTTTGAAAAAAAGGTTCCGGGCGAGTGGATCACACCGGACGGCGTAGGTGTGACACAGGAATTTCTGGCATATATGCGGCCGCTCATTCAGGCGGAGCTTACCCCTATTTATGTGGACGGCCTGCCGCGCCACATTTATATCAAATAGGACACGGCATCAAAAAACAGGCGCGCCGCATACAAAAATTCGACTTGCGGCGCGCTGTTTTTGCGCCTGTACGCGCCGCAGCCCTTTTTTTTTGTGCGGCAGAGTGCTATACTGATAGATGGAAACAGGGATAAAGAATCGGAAGGGGTCAGACCGGGAATATGAAAATGCTGATTTTTGTGCTGAACCGGGTAGAAAAGCTGGAGCCTGCGCTGAATAAGCTGGAGCATGCAGGCCTGCGCGGAGCGACCGTGCTCTCCAGCCGGGGCATGGCCATGACGTTGGACAAATACTGCGACGGTTCGTTTCTGGGTTCGCTGCGGGCCATGATGGAGCCGGACCGTGAGGAGAACCGGACGGTATTTATGGTGTTGAAAGACGAGGATGTGGAGCGTGCCGTTGCCGCCGTGGAAGAGGTGGCGGGCAGCTTCAATACCCCCAACAGCGGCATCGCGTTTACGCTGCCGGTGGATTTTGTGAAAGGCATCCAGTAAGGGCAGCCCCTGCGGACGTTATGGTGTGAGAGACAATGGAATTGGGTACGCTTTTTAACTTTGCGATCCTGCTGCTCTGCGGCTTGATCTTCGCAAAGATTATTCGCTATTTCAAACTGCCGGACGTGACGGGCTATCTCATCGGCGGGCTCATCATAGGGCCGTCAGTGCTGGGCCTGCTTTCGGCGGACGCGGTGGCCGGGCTTTCGCTCGTATCGGACGTGGCGCTGGGCTTTATCGCATTTTCCATCGGCAGTGAGTTCAAGCTCAGCTATTTCAAGCGTGTGGGCATGACGCCTATCGTCATTGCCATATTTGAGAGCTTTGTGGCTGTTTTGTTCGTGACACTGGGGCTGGTTCTCAGCGGGCAGACGCTGCCGTTTTCATTGGTGTTGGGCGCTATTGCGGCGGCTACCGCGCCTGCAGCCACCATTATGGTCATCAAGCAGTACAGGGCCAAAGGGCCCGTTACCGAAACGCTGCTCAGTGTTGTCGCCATCGACGACGCTACGGCGCTCATTGCATTCGGCATTGCTGTGGCCGTGGCGCAGACGCTGACCAGCACGGCGGACGTTTCGCTGGTGCTGAGCATCTTGAAGCCCGTGCTGGAGATTGCCGAGGCGCTGCTGGGCGGCGCGCTGCTGGGCGTGCTGTTCACTGTGATGCTTCGGTTCTTTAAGGTGCAGTCAAACCGCATGGTGCTGGCCATCGCTTTTGTGCTGGTGACGAGCGCTGTGGCCAACGCGCTGAATATCTCGGCGCTGCTGACGACCATGGCCATGGGGGCAGTGTTCGCCAATTTGTGCAAAAACTCGAGCGAGGTCATGTCCTTATGCGATCATGTGACGCCGCCTGTTTTTATGATGTTTTTTGTGCTTTCCGGCGCGGGGCTGAATTTGGCGATATTGCCGTCCATCGGCGTTGTGGGTGTGATCTATGTGGTGCTGCGCGTGATGGGGAAAATGGCGGGCGCATGGTTTGGCGCCACCGTTATGAAGGCGGACCACAATGTGCGCCGCTGGCTTGGCCCGGCGCTCATACCGCAGGCGGGCGTCGCCATTGGCCTTACCGTGGTGGCGCAGCAGGTCGTACCGCAATATGCCGAGGTCGTGCGCGCCGTGGTGCTGTGCGGCACGCTGATCTATGAGCTTGTGGGCCCGGGTGTCGCAAAATGGACGCTGCAGAAGGCGGGAGAGATCGAGCCGGGACAATAACGGACAAGGTGCGGCCTGTGCGGCCGCGCCGGTAAAGTGCGGCAAGCAAATACCGGGGGGAGCGAAAGAAAATGGAACCCAGACAGGCCTTTGATGCAGAACGGGAGGAGGCCGCGGCCCTGCCGCGGCCGGCGCGCCGCGACCCGGCGCTTGCAATGGCAAAACGCCAGGTGCTTGTACTGCTGGGCGCGTGGCTGGCGGTGCGCGCGCTGCTGATGCCCGCGGCGCTGCTGGCAGGCCCGCAGAACGCGGATTTTTGGATCAGCGGAGCGGTGGGGCTCGCCGTCAGTGTTCTGGTAGCCGCGTTTATTCTTTCCGGCATGCGTGCGCTTGCGGGGCTTGCCATGCTCGCCATGGCGGTGTCGGCTGTGCAGACGGTGCCCGCGCTGCTGGAATATTTTTCTTACGGAGGAGGCCCGGCAGCCTATGCGGCGCTGTTTCTGGCAGGGCAGGCAGCACAGCTGGGACTATTGGCCTGTCTGTTTTTCCTGCCCGGTGCGAAGCTATACTTCAGTGTGTGCGGGCGGAACGGAAAAAACGCTGAACAATTACCAAAACCCGGCCCGCATCTGTAAGCGGAATCGGGTAAGACTGTTTTTTGAGCTATAGCGAAGTTGCAGCGAACCGATACGGAATAGCCGGAGAGGAAAGCACCGTCAAACGCTCTGTCTGCATTGTTGTCTTGCAGGCAAAGAGACGAATGGATTTTTGCGTTTGAAAAATGAGGGGAAGTGCAACTGCAGGACACGAAGGGAACCGATACACAGCGGTTGCTGTCAGGCCAAACTGATCGACTGATTGGCCGCCAAAGATGTTGGGGAGTACCGAATAGATTCTCGTAAACCGGGGGCAACCCATTCTGAATTTTTTATTGCTCCGCAATAAAATTTATCGCGCCAGCCACAGCCGGGAGTGTGGCCCAAATGGCCTGAAAACAATTTGCGGCTATTTTCGAAATCAAGAGTCTGTTTAAGCCAGGGAAAATTAACGGCATGCGAAACAGCAAGGGAGTTTTGCGCAAAACGGAGATTTGAATTCCTCAAAATCATAGGCATTCGCCGCTGATTATAGGGCGTTAATGAAGTCCTCTGAAACCGCCCCAAACAAAGGATTTTTCGCAATCTGCTCACCGAATCCCTTTATTAAATGTTACACCGTTTCTACAACGCCCGCGCAGCTCATAAGGGCAAAAGCAAGGGCAAGAAAAACCCATAACAGGATATAACAAGGTGTGGCAATCGGGAGCCTGTGACATATGTGCGAATACATCAACGGAACTATTATACAGGAGGATTTCACAATGGAAAAGACCATTTATAACGAAAGCAACGGTTTATGGTACGAACTGCAGGGCGATTACTACATTCCATGCTTGACAGTACCAGCCGAAGAAGAAAAACCTATTGGCATTTGGGGGCAGCGGCATCTGCGGCACATAAAGCAGGAGCGAAAAGCTCTTTACACGGAACTGCTGACCAGCGGCAGGCTGAATACATACCTTGCCGACATCAACGAACAGGCAGCGGAACAAATGCTCCTGCTGACAGAGCAAATGGCCGAACGTGAGGGGGTCACCGAACAGCTCAAAGCGCAGGATCAGATGCAATGGGTGCAGCGGATGAATAACATCCGTGACAGGGCAACAGAGATCGTTAATCATGATCTGATCTACATATAAGGTAAAGGTATCGGGCGGCGGGGAGCAATCCCCGCCA
>OGWS01001959.1_pt1 | contig 14110 bp, 10 predicted proteins | sample 1576111 | NCBI WGS metagenome assembly OGWS01 (sample SAMEA3541534, study PRJEB24748) | human gut metagenome | biome: human gut; feature: human-associated habitat; material: faeces | place: China | collected 2012
TGAAAATGCTTTGTAGTTATTTTAATATGAAACAATATGAAACCATTACGGCTACTGCAATACCTTGGGCACATAAAAGAGCGCAGGGGTGTCATGCGTATTGTGCAGGAAAGGAGTGACGAGTATAACCAGCTGGTAACGGCTGAGGTCTACATCCCGGAATAAGCCGTAATGTATATCCACGTGTGGCGGGCAGGTCTTTTCCAGATATTCCGTTCCCTGATCACGCACTTCAAGGAAGAGGGCGGTGGGAACTTTCTTCACAAAAAGGCTGATGATGTTATTCATCATACCATATTCCGTCTCACCGGGGATGGCGGTCCAGTCAAATTTATCACCCAGGGTGTCCAGTGCCCAGAGTCCGGTGCGGTCGCTTTGGGTGGTGATAACAGGTTCGGCGCCGAGAATATGGGCGATGTTTTCCGTCATTTCGTTGGCCTTTCCGATGTGTCCCGAGAGGACGGAAACGGCATAGCGGCCAGTGCTGTCTACACAGATCACGGCGGGATCTGTATGTTTATCTTTCACATGCGGGGCGATGGTGCGGACGCAGATGCCCATGGCACCTATGAAAATAAAGGCATCGTAGCGATGGAAAGACAGAGCCATAAATTCTTCGTAAAAAGAAACGTATGTGCAGTCGGGTGCAAGAGTCGTGGTGATTATTTCGGAATCGAGGAACTCGTTACTCAGCGTTCGTGCAATGGGCAGACTGCTTTCGGAAATCAGTATAATAGCTACCTTCATAGGGTGGCTCTCATTATTCTTATTCATAAGGTTACTTTCATTATTTCTATCGGGTTATAATCATTGAGTGCGATGTGCAGGGAGGGTTGCAGAGACATTCCTGCGTTTTCTGCTCCTTTGTGGAACAATTCCCTGCTATTGGAGGATACGGAGTTGAAGACGATGCAACCGCCGGGCTGCAATACTTCTTTCAGACGTACCAGTATATCTTCTAATTTTCCGCCATGTCCGCCGATAAAGACAGCGTCGGGGCGGGGGAGAGGTTCCAGATCAGTTTGCAGGAAATCTCCGATTAAGGCTGTGATTCCCGGCGCACCGAAACGTCGGGAGTTGATGCGCATCAGTTCTTCTCCTTCGGGACGTATCTCGAACGAAACAACCGTAAGATGCGGGAATTGCAGGCGGGCTTCGATGGAGACAGAGCCTGTGCAGAAGCCTATGTCCCAAAAAACACGGCGGCGATTCAGTTCCAATGCCTGCAAGGTAAGGAGGCGGATCGGAGCTTTGGTTATCATGCGGGCACGTCCGTCCAAGTGGGCAAATTGTTCGTCGGGAAGACCGAAGGGGCGGGGCTGTTCAGTTATAGAGGGCTGACTATCTATAGGGAGGAGAGCTTCCTTGCTATGGGTGTCGTAGCTGACCATATACGGGTACCGTAGCTGATCGTCTACGGGTGTCGTAGCTGACCGTCTACGGGTATCGTAGCAGAGCAGCAAATTATTCGGATGCTCAAATGTCTCTTTTTCAGCTTCTTCAAGACTCATCCGGCGAATGCGCTCGCGTTCGGGATTGCCGAGGTGCTCGCCTACGTACATGGTGTAGGAGTTGTATCCGTATTCCAACATTCGCGCGGCGATAGTGGCAGGGGTATGCTCCCGATCTGTCAGTACACCTATTTTGTGGGCACGTTCTATGAGTGCTTTGTCTAGTTCCTGCCATGGGCGTCCTGTCAGGGAGACGGTACGCATATCGTCGTAGGACATCACCAGTCTGTGCGCTAATGTTTGCAGGGAATTGAAAGCCGGGTAGAGGCGTATTTTTGCATCGGGCAGTTTTCGTTTTACCGTATTGGCGAAGCCGAAAAACAGGGGATCTCCGGATGCAAATACGACAATCGATGCATCGGAAGCCTTCTTCTCAAAGTCTGCAAAAATATTTTCGTATTGGGCAAAGACGTTATCCAGTGGAACTGTTATGGAAATCCACTCCGCACCTTCCGGAAGTAACTTCTCTACAATCTCCCGATGCCGCAAACCACCGGAGAAAACTTTTCCTTCCCGGATATGCCGCAGCACTTCGGGCGGGAAGAAAGGTTCCCGGTTGTCGTCCATGCCTATGATGATAAAGTTTCGTATCATAGCGTACCACCGGATGCTCCGCCGCCGGAAGGCTGGTTGGAAACGGTCACAGTCAAACTTTGTTCTGCCACATCTGCGTACTCTGCGTTTCCCTGAACCTTATACCAAACGGTGTATTCCCCGGCATTTTTCGCTGTGGGGATCTGCTCGCTCCATTTGGAATCGTCAAGCCGGTAGAGCATCGTGCCGCCAGTGGTCTTGCCTGCTGTAACCAGTGCCTGTTCTGTACCATTGTAGGTCAGGGCGTTTGCCGTAGGTGCCGTAACAGTAGGGAGAAGCTTGTTGGTCGCATTGACATTGACGGTCAGAGTGATGTCCTCATAGTTTGTACTCTTGATTACTACGGTCACTGTGCCCACAGAGCCGGTGGTTTTCACGTCATTTTTCTGAATCGGCAGGGTCAGCTTGCCGTTTTCCACCTTCGCGCCGCTGGTGTAGTAGCTGCCATCCAGTTTGATTTCGCGGATCTCATAGGTGAGTGCACCATACTTTTTGGGCGTTTCCAGCTTGGGCAGGGCGGGGAGGGCCACTGTGTAGGTGTTCGCGTGGCCGTTTACAATGGTCAGCGCGGTTTCCTTAGTAAAGCCAGGGACAGCGGCCCTGGTGATGCTGCCAGTCGTGGGGAAGCTGCTCTGCTCCAGGGCGTAATTCTTCGCGGTCTGCCCCATCAGGGTCACTCTGGCAGTGATGTTCTTGCCGTTGCCCACACTGGCATCGTCAAAGCTGGCGGTCACGGTGTAGTCTGTGCCTCGGTTCAAGGTCACGTTGTCGAAGATCACGCTGGTGGGTTCCACGGTTGTCGTGCCGTCGTAGATCTTGGCCGCACACGCTACCTTGGTGATCGTCAGCGGTTTCTTTCCAATCCTGACCGCCACGCTGGTGGGTGCGGTATCGTTGTGATTTTCATCGCCAATCACCCGATACCACACGGTATATGCTCCGGCATCGGTGCCGGTAGGGATGTCCGGGCTGTATGTACCGTTCTCGGTCAGGCTGTACTGCATAGTGCCATAGTTCGCCACGCTGCCTGCGGTAATGAGCGCCTGCTCCTGGCCGGTATAGGTCAGGTTTTCCTGCGCTGTGGGAGGCGTGATTGACCTGATGTCGGCCTTTTGTACCGTCACAGCAATATCCTCGCTCATCTTCTCGTAGCCGTCGCAGGTGGCCAAAAAGCGGAAGGTATGATTGCCTGCGGGCAGCTTTTGTGCAGAAAGATCAAATTGATTCTTTGTTGTCGCACCGCCAACTGCTGTCTCTTTGCCGTCCTCCACCTTGTACCACTGGAAGCTTACAGCGCCAGTGCCGGTTTCCTTCTTTACATTGACAAGAAGCGTCCCCGTACCGCCATAAGTCATGCTCATCTTGGTCGGATAGTCCATGCTCTTGATGGTGATCTTGGCCATAGAAACATTGGTCAGCTCCATGCTGCTAAGGTCGGTTATCCAGGTGTTGCCGCTCTTGAACGCGTAGCCCTCCGGCAGGAGGGATGCCAGCGTGACATCTCCGGTGACGGTCAGCTTTGCCGCCGTCTTACCGTTCAGATTCAGCTTGAGCGGGCTGCTGATGGTGATCTCGCCTGCATCTGCCAGTAGCTTCACTGTACCGCCGTTGGCTGCGGCGATGGCCGTGTCTGCCGCCCGATGGTAGGAAATGCTGCCGTCCGTCTTTGTTACCTCAGCGGCATAGCCGCAGTAGGGGCAGACATTCCCGCCGGAATGCTCATCCGGGTGGCTACACTTCACAACAGTTACGGCAGTATTCTCATTCATCTCCGACAGTTTGACCAATGCGCCGTCTTGCTTCCGATAGGCATAGCCCTCTGCCAGCAGGGACTGGTAATCTGGGTTCTTCGGGATTTTGATGCTGTTAAAGGAGCCGCCGGACAGGGTCACACGAATATTGCTATTATATCCCAATTTCAGCTGATCCGCGTTGCCGCCGGACATGCTCAGCGTTCCCTCCGTGTAGATGCCGCCGGTGAACGTGCCGCTCGTTACCACGGCTTCGTTCCCGGTAAGGAAGAAAAGCCCAAATCCACGGACGCCAGTTCCGCCGCCTACGCTTCCCTCCAGGGTGACATTGTCCAGCGTCAGCTTTGCGCCTGTGTGGTCAAATTTTCCAACTTCCACCGCATTAGCGGACTTGGAGACACAGGTGCTTTGCACCTTGCCGTTTGTTATGGCTACATCGGAGCCGAGGATACAAAGAAGCGCCTCCTCACGGGATTTGCTCAGGGTGTGTCCATTCAAGTTCAGTATAATATTTTTGCTGATTTCGATAGGCTCTGCGTTCTCGATGTCCAAAGGCCCCCGCAGCGTGATCGTGTCACCGTCCTGCGCGGCAGCCAGCGCTGTTTCCAGACTGGTGTATCGCTTGCCGCCGGTTTCAAATGCCTCCACCAGCGCATGGCAGAATTTGCAGTAACCGGCGCTGTCCACCTTGCCCGCATGGTCGCAGATTCTGCCGCAGGCGCATTTGCCGTTCTGATATTGGTCGGTATGCGCGACCACCTTGACCGCTCTATTCGCAATATCTACATTGGAAACGTTCAAAATTTCGTTGCTATTAGCGTCTGCAAAGGCATATCCGTCTGCCAGCAGAGCCAGGGCCTCCTCACCAAGTGCTGCATTGATTCCACCTTGGAACGTGCCGCCCTGGAGCTGGGTTTTCCCGAGGAAATTCACCTGATGCTGAAACACGCAGTTGCCCTTTACCGTCAGGGTAAACAGTTTATCAAGGGTGCCCGCGCTTGTTGTAACGCTGTCTAATATCAACACCGCGGGGGCGCTGGTGGCAATGTCATTTATCGTGCCGTTTTTGATGGTAACGCTCTTGTACGGGAAATTTTGCAGATCCAGCGTCTTGACCTTGTGGCCCTGCAGATCCAGCGTAATGTCCATTTTGTTCGCCGGCTCGCCGTTCCCCGCTTTCAAGGTTGCGTTAGTATCCCGCACAAAATAAGCGGTTCCGCCGGAGAACAGAATGAACCCAACATCAGGGTTATCGCCTTCAAACGTATAGGGGATACCGTTGCGAATAAAGAGCACATCCTTGCTGCACGGTTCGCCGCACTGTTGGCATTTGCCATCGTGGGTGTATTTTGCATGGGGGCAGGTGTTAACGGTAACGGCGACCGTGTCTGTATTTACGGTATAGTTATTATAGGACAGCTTGCAGTAGACCTGGCCGCTGTACTCCCAGTTCCTGCCCTCCACTTGGGTCAGGTCGGATTGGGTCAGGATGATTTTATAACTGCCGCTGCCTGTGCCCTGAAATTCTTTTCCGTTCACATACCACTGATAGGTGATTTTACCGGACTGACCGCTTTCCAGAGAGGCGCTGACATCGACAACCGCTACACTTTCCCCATCTAATTTCTCATATACGACCTCCGCCTGCTTTTTTATGGTAATGGGGTTTCTGGGCGCGGCGGCGACGGTGACCGTTGCGGTGGCGGTCGCCTTAGCGGGAGAGAAACCATTTTCGCTGTCTGCGGTCAGCTTCAGCTTATAGCGGCCCTCCTTGACGGTGCTGTCGGCGGTAACGGTGATGGTCTGGTTGTCAGCGGATTTTTCCACCGTCAGACCGGTGGGTTTGCCCTCCAATTCCACGTTCAGGGTATCCATCTTGACCTTGCTGCCGGTCACGGAGAAGGTCGCCGTCTGACGGCCTAAGCTTTCCTGTAGGGTTCCCTGCTGCGCGCCGACGGTCAGGCTTGCGCGGGGCGCCATCTGGGCGATATAGATGGTCTTGACGTCCCCTTCTTTTGTCGTATCGTCCGCTGTGCCGACCGACATATCGTCTGTGTTTGCATTCTGATTTTCCGAATACAGAACGGTCAGGTTGCTGTTGATGTTTCGGGCCTTTCCATAACTATTCGAAATCGCACCATATTTTCCGGTGGCGTAAAGGGTTCCTCCGTTCATGGTCAGGGATGCAGTGTCAATACCCCAACCGGAATTTAGATTCAGCGTTCCACTCTCAATCACGATGGTTTTAGCGCTCAAGCCGTACTGACCGCCGTTGGTGGTTATCTTTGCCCCGTCTTTTATGGTAAGCTTCCCGCCGGCGGTGTCACTGTAGGCGGAATCCGCAATACCATATTTCCTGTCAGGAACAGTGACCGTCAGACTGCCGCTTCCCTGAATGGTCAGACTACGATAATCCATTTCCAGAGCGGAGAGCTCAGCAGTATCGGAAATCGTAATGGTATTCTCGCCTTTCAGCGTGATTGTTGTGTCGCCGGTCAGTCTCACCGGGGTAGTTATGGTCTGGTTCTCCCAGGTAACATCGCCGGAGATGGTTCCTTCAGTGCTTGCCGCAGCTGCCATCAGGGGCGTTGCCTGCTCTGTTCCCTTGCAGGCAGAGAGGTCTGCATCTTCCGCAGAGCAGATGGGACAGTCGGGATTGAGCGCCCCCTGCTCACAGTGGGTCTCGCAGCTGCACTCCGCCGGAGCATTCCCGGACACACCGGACACATCAGTTTCCACCGCAGATGCCGGAACTCCCGGCATCGTAAAAATCATTGCCGCCGCCAGTAAACATGCGGCCGGCCGTTTCCATTTCCATTTCCATTTCATTTTATTCATCCTCCTCACGTTGTTCGTTCCTTCTCGTTGCTTTCTGAAGCAGCTGGGATACTGCCTCCCGCAGCTGATATTCCGTCACAGGCTTCACCCAAAAGTCATCTACCCGCATCCTGCAGCTTTGGGGTTCAAATTCTGCCTGATCGCTGATCCATAGGAGAGGGACATCCTTGCTGTACCCTCGTATGCTCATGCAGAAATTCATCCCCCTGGCTCCGTCCTCCATGACTACCACAGCGTCATAAGGCCCATCCCGCTGCATGGCATAGACGCAGAATACGCCATTGTCAAAGCGGTCTACTTTGCCAAGCTTCATCAGCAAAGCGGTTTCTTTTTCTTTCTGGCTATAACTGCATAGCGCAATTCGCATTTCCATACCTCCGTTTCCTGATGGGCGCCATCGCCTCATATAGCTCCTGATCACTACAATCTATGGAGAGGAATGCCGGGATATGAAGCTGATACGCGATCAGGGCGAAGTTTTCATCATCACTCCACCAGACAAGCGGTACTTCCGGTGCCAGCTGCTTTGCCTGAATGGCAGCCTCCAATCCCCTTGCCCCGGTCATTGCGATGACAACCGCATTATATCGGCTCCGCCGCAGTGCCTGAGATAGCTGCTTCTCATTCCATAGCTCGTCGATGACAAGCTGCCCATCCCCATCAAAAAGGGAGCGCAGCCTGCTTTCAAACCATTCCACATTTCTCAGCTCCGTACAAAGTGCGATTTTCATACCGGGCCTCCTTTCCTGAAAAGAAAAATTAAAAAACCAGACCTTCTCATCGGAAAGTCTGGTAGTATAATTAGAGTAGCATCTTGTCAAGAGAAATACAACCGACTTTGTTTAAGACGCAGGTTTCCTGTTTAAGACGCAAGTTTTTTCCTGCGGTTTTATGTTATACTCATATTGGATTATTGTGCAAAGGAGATGGTACGATGCAGATCGCGATTGTGGATGACAGAGCAGAGGACAGAGAAGAACTGTCTGCCTGCTTGGAAAATTATATGAAAAAGCATCAGCTGGACTATACGCTGACAGAATTTGAGGACGGAGAGAATTTTCTGAAAGCTGCCGCCCAGGTCAATTTTCAGCTTGTCTTTATGGACATCTATATGGAGAACATGGATGGAATAGAGGCCGCCAGAAGGCTGCGCCAGAAAAACAGGCTCTGTAAGATCGTTTTTCTGACCATTACAGAAGATTATGCCCGGATGGGGTACAGCCTGTCCGCCAGCTATTATCTGCTGAAGCCGCTTTCGCTCCATCAGGCAGAATTTGAAGAAGCGATGGAACTGTGCCAGCTAAAACCGCCCTATGAAGTGATGACACTTTCGGTTATGGCTGACCGTCAAAAGCTGGAACTTCCCACAGAGAAGATTCTATACATAGATTATCAAAACCGTATGACACGGATTCATATGGCGGAACGCGTGATACCGGTAAGCGGAGGTTTTCAGGAGGTCACTGCCGCATTGCAGAAAGACAAGCGTTTTTTGCCCTGCTACCGGGGCGTTTTAATCAACATGGATTATATCAGCCAGGTTGACAGTCAGACCTTCCATTTGATAAACGGCGAGGAACTTCCGATTGCTCTCCGCAATGGAAAACAGTTGCGAGAAGCCTACCGCCAATATATTTTCTCTGGAATGGGGGGTATCGTATGAGAATAAAGGAAATACACAGGCGTATTCTGGGTGGCTGTCTGACCTGCCTCCTCTGCTTCACCGGCAGTATCCCCGCATTTGCCGCTGAAACTACAACCCCAGCCAATGCCGATGAAATAACGGAGATTCTGCCGGATTTAGAAAGCGAGGCTTCGGAGACACTGGATGGCGGAACCCCGGAAACACCGGAAGCACCGGAAGAAGTATCCCTCGTCTTTGTCACAGAAATACAAAATGAAGGCGAACTGCTCTCCCTTCCAGATTTCACCCTGCCCCTTAGAACCACACCGTCTGATGATGACCTGGAGGAAATTTATCAGTTGGCCCTTCAGTATCAAACCGTCTGCGCCACTGTATCGGCAGGTGAAGAAATCCGGCAGGAAACATTTCCTGTCTCATGGGATTTTTCGGCCATTGACCAGACCACTCCGGGCGAATATACCGCAGCAGGCCGGATTGAACTGCCGGAGGGGTATGCCTTTGGTGAAACTGTATTGCAGGAGCTTCAGATTTCCGTCCGGGTGGAAGAAATGCCGCCTGCTGTCATTACCTCCATAGAGCAATGGTATCCTTATACGGATGCGTTTGCGGTTCAACAGGGCAGCGGAACCGAAGCGTTGGAAAATTTGTTTGCCTTTTCCCCTTACTATCTGGATTGCTATGCGGAAAATGGAACCAGCTACACAGCTGTGGTGGAATGGGATTTTTCCGGTATTGATCTGAATACTGTAGGACTGTACCATGCCATTGGAAAGCTGACCGCACCAGCAAATACTGCGTTTGCAGAGGGAATTGCTTTCCCTGAAATCTCAATTCCTGTTTCTGTACAGGCTCCAGGCAGACCGGACATTAACTGCTTTCTGTCCGCCAAAGGAAACCTTCATTTTCCCTGGGTCACACCACCAGGGGAACTGGATGAGATCAGCGTATGGCTGTCCGAAAACAACGGTTCATGGAATCAGCTGGAAAATGGCATTTACGTGGGACGGGAAATGCTCTCGATTGCCACCCGTCTGCTGACGCCGGGCAGCAGTTACCGCCTTCAGGTCGATTATGACGGCGGACAGACCGGCATCCTGTCCTTTACCTACGCAGATGAAATTGTCCTTGAAGGGTATCACGATGGCGACCGGGATGGAGGGGATGCAGGCGGCAATCCACCTGATACCATCATTCAGCCGCCTCCCGAAGATACCGGCGATCAGGATGACGGTTTCGCAGACAGTCCCTCCACAAAGCCTCCAAAACCGCCTATAACAAATGGCGGGGGAATGGATTCCAACGATTCTGAAAAAACACCACCTGTCAGCGAAGAAAATGATCCTGCGGATCATGAACCATCCCACAAGCCTTCCGAGCCATCCTTGGATGGAAAAGACGATTCCATAAATAAAGATGAATTCCCATCGCAACAGACAAACGGTGATGCAGAGGAAGCATTAGAACCAGACGCTGGTTCCGATGAACCGGCTATACCGGAAATCGAAGCGCCAGTTGTATCAGGTCAGCCAGAGGAAAATACCGCTTTACAGCAGCCCCCTGAAGTGCGGACGATTACTGACGCTCCAGAGCTTACCGCTCCCGATCCTGCCCGGAAGCTTTCGGAAAACAGGAAAGAGCCGGTGCAAAGCATTATGAGCGTTCCCCCGGAACGTGCGGATTCCAAAAAACCTGTTTTTTCAGAGTTCTTCGATGAAACCACCGACCGGATTTCCGGCACACGCTTTTTGATGATGCTACAAACAGGGGAGCAAAGAGCCGTCTTTTCCAAACAGGGAATCACCATCAGCATACCCAAAGACGCCTTGCCGGAGGGTATCCAAAACGAAGATCAGATTGAAGTCATCATCCAATCGAATACGGACGGCGGTTTTTCTTTTTCGTTTTCCATCAACGGAACTGTGCTCAACTCCCTGCCGGATGTTTCTGTCATGCTGCCCTATCCATATGACCCGGCAGCCGGCACATTGTTCCTCGGTGATGAAAGCGGCGTGGAAATTCCCATGACCGGCTATGACGATGCGGCAAAAGCCGCCTCCTTTCAGATCAGCCATACAGGGACATACACCATTGCAGTAAAGGAAGATGCCGTTTCCCTGGCACAGGTCGCCGACACAGAGCATAGCCGGTCGCCCATACTCCTTTTGATTCCGGCTTGTCTGCTTCTTCTGTCTGCCGGTGAATTTTTCCTAAGGAGGAGGCGAAAATAAGATGGTATCTTCTGTGGTAAAAAAATATGCCGCTTTATGTATGGTCTGCCTGTGTTCATCCCTGTTTTTTCTTGGCCTGTATCAGTTTAATAATAAATATAGCCAGAACACAATCCAAGCGGCAAATGGGATTCTGGCGCTTTCTGAGGAAGAACTTCAAAAGTCACCGGTGCGCTTTCTGGTATCCGGCTGGGCGTTTTATCCTGACGCGCTTTTGACCCCGGAAGAAATACGGGATGAAAACCATTATATGCGCTACCTTTCCATTGGAGAGCAGACCAATTTCTCCAGCCCTGCAAACCCTTCTCCCTATGGCTGCGGGACTTACCAGATGACATTCTTCCTGCCGGAACGGAAGGAAGCGTATGCACTGGAAATCCCGGAAGTGTTTTCTGCTTACAACCTTTATCTGGATCATGACCTGATCCTGCAAATGGGGGAACCTGCACAGGGGACACCATTGGTTCAAAACCGCATGGTCACTTTTCATGGTGGAAAACCGTTCACACTCACCATAGCAGTCAGCAACTATGACCACTTTTACGGAGGGATTGTTTATCCGCCTGCTTTCGGAACGATGCTGGCGGTCAATACAACCAGAGGAATCCGGTTTGCATTCTGCCTGTTTGGCTGTACGGTTACCTTTGTCTGTGCGCTGCTGTCCTTTTATTTCAGCCGCCGGATGAAGCAGAAAAATACATTCCTGTTCGGGCTGATCTGCCTTGCCATGTGCGGTCTGTCATCCTATCCTGTGCTTCATATGCTGGCTGCTGTTCCCATATTCCCCTGGTACACGATTGAACTGTTCTGTATCTATCTGGTTACCTGGCTGATCGTAGTTCTGCAAAACCGGATATGCAGGCCGGGCTTCCTGCCTGCGGCCATCAGTAATGAGGTGGGCGCTGCGTTCCTGGTATATGCGTTTGTGTATGGCATGATGGCTTCCCATCTCTCCCTTGGAGCGATTCGTTTCTTCTCTGCATCGGTCTTTTGTTATAAGGTGGCATCTGCACTCTATCTGCTTATCATCGCTGTGCTTGCCATTCACAGAGGAGAAAAACGGAGCAGCCCGATCTTCTATGCTGCGGCAGCCGCAACCTGCGCCTTTATATGGGATCGCCTTCTGCCGGTTTATGAGCCGGTTATCGGCGGTTGGTTTGTGGAATGGGGCAGCTTTTTCATAGCAGCCGCCATCGGTTATTCCCTCTGGCGCGATGTGGTAGAGGGGTATGGAAACAGCCTGATTTTTCAGGAAGAACGCAAGCAGGTCGTCCGGCAGCTTTCTATGCAGACCGAATACAGCCGTCAGGTTTCTGAAGCAGCGGCAGAAAACAGAAGGCTGATTCACGACATCAAACACCATCTGCGCACCATAGACCGCATGGCCTCTGAACGTGGGCAGACGGAGATCTGCTCCTTCCTGTTACAGGTAGAGGAACAGGTTGCGGCAACATCGGGGCACTCCCCTGCCCAGTTCTGCAAAAATCCCGTTGTAAATGCGCTGATTGAATACTACTACGGCATGGCGCAGACACAAGGGACAGAATTTCAGGTGCGGCTCGATCTTCCCGATCAGATGCCGCTTACCGATGTGGAACTGTGTACGGTGCTGGGCAATCTTTTGGACAATGCCGTTGAGGCGTGCAGCCGCCAAAAGCAAGGGGTGCACCGCATTTTCATTGCAGGCGAAACCAGAGGCAATATGTACTTTTTGAAGATTGAAAACACTTACGACGGTCTGGCCTTGCAGGAGGGAAAAACATTCCTCTCCCGAAAGGGTACATCTGCTGATCATGGAATCGGGCTTTCCTCTGTCCGAAAAATCATTGAAGGCCATGGCGGTGATCTCGATCTTATTCCCGGTGAGGAATCCTTTCTCGTTGGAATTACAATACAGATGTAAAAACTGTTTTTTGAGGCGCATTCAGATACGCTCGTTGGGGCCACCCCAAACCCCGGCCAGCCCGCTTTTGCTGGTCTGGCGAACACGCCTTACGGCGTGGCTTTTCGCTCCCTTACGGTCGCTGTTCCTGCCACGAAAATATTGTTTTATACCTATAAATCGTCCTCTCACTGACATTGTTCCACTTTGCAATTTCTACCATTGTCATGTTGCGTCATTTTTTACAATAGCTTTCATACAATCGAAATACCGCCGTCAACGATGTCACAACATCCACACATCTCTCAAATGCTACATTATCCCTGATCGCCTTTGGTGTACTGATACTTGTTGTTATCTTTAGGGCATGAAAAAAGCAGACACATGGAATATTTCCACATATCTGCTTCTTTCATTGCGTGTATTCAGTTTTATATATTTGCAACTATATACTTTTATAGTAATCCTTATGGATTAAGCCACTACTCCATATCCATATTGCTTAGCTGCCTGATCTGGTCTCTCCTGCTATAAATAACTGCTGTTACCTGAACTCTGTTATTTTCATCATCAACCCAATAATAAATCAGGAAGTTTTTAACAACAATCTCGCGTACTCCCTCAGTCCTCCATGGCTCTTCATCAATCAAGGCATGTTTTTTCGGAAAACTCGACAACTTAGTAATCTCTGCTTTCATCTTGTCAAGCAGATTATCTGCTGCATCCGGTGCCATTAGATCATTTGAAATATAATGCACTATCTCTTTCATCTGCTCTAATGCCAGCCTTGTTACCCTTACCTCATATTCATTCATGCACTATATCTCCGACTTTAATTGATTAAAAGCCTCATCAACAGATACAGAATCGTTCTTTTTTGCCTGTGCAAGCCCGGTCTGCATCATCGTATCAAATTCACGCGGGCAAGCGGGAACTCGTCCGCAACCTGATCACCGTCTTGGAAAGGCAGGAACGTGAACGCACACGGAACCCCCATCTCGGCCTTATGCCGCGCCTTTCATAACGTCCCGTCCCATCCCCCCACGCTCACCGACGCGCACCTCGCCTTCCTCTGGCACCGCATCAGGGAACAGGGCCTCGACCGTTTCCTGTTTTACGACGGCGGGGTCAACAGCCTTGCCCGGTTCCACGACATCGTGACCGCCGAGTCCGTATGGGCCTACGCGGGGTTCTCCCACACCACGGGGGAACCCCTCGCGCTGGCCCTGCTCGACCGCTTCCTCGGACGCACGGCCTACCTGCACTTCACCTTCTTCAAGGGCGAGGGCTTCGCGCGGCACCTTGAGATCGGGCGGGCCTTCATGGGCCTCATCTTCGAGAACGGCACCCTGTCCTGCCTCATGGCCCTGACGCCCGCCGCCTTCCGCCATTCGTGGAAGTTCGGGCTGGACCTCGGCTTCACGCGGCTCGGCACCATCCCCGGAGCCTGCGGCGTGCTCGACAGGAAGACGGGAACGATCCGCTACCGGGACGGGATGCTCATGAAACTCGACAACCCCAAACCCCAACCATAAAGGAGGCATCCCTTGGGAGGCATATTCGACAAACCAAGCAAACCCAAAGTCGTTGAAGCCCCGGCCCCCACCGTCGCGGCAACCCCTCCCCCGCCGGAGGAGACGGCGGAGGCCCCGGTCATCAAC
>OGWS01001975.1_pt1 | contig 13993 bp, 10 predicted proteins | sample 1576111 | NCBI WGS metagenome assembly OGWS01 (sample SAMEA3541534, study PRJEB24748) | human gut metagenome | biome: human gut; feature: human-associated habitat; material: faeces | place: China | collected 2012
TGAAACCACCAGTGCCTCATACCGACGTACTCAAAACCCACTCGTCACAAAGTTTATTTGCGGAATTACTGGAATACAAAAAAAGTGCCAACAACACTTGACACAAACTAACCTTAAAATCTACTGGAAAATCCACTGCGAATCAACTATACTTGACATATACGAAAGCAAATTAGCAAAGTGAGGAAACAGTTGTGCGCGAAAAATGGATTGTGGAAACAAAAAAGGGAGATTTTAATGGCTTGTCGGCGAAGTTAAAGGTTTCGCCGCTGGCGGTGCGGTGTCTTATGAACCGCGGTGTCGAAAGTGAGCAGGGGATGCGGGAGTTTTTATATGGTACGCTTGATGATTTGCATGATCCTTTTTTGATGAAAGGGATGGATGAGGCGGTCCGAGAGATTGTAAAGGCGAAAGAGCAGGGGCGCAAGGTGGCAATTGCCTCGGATTTTGACTGTGACGGAATTTTTTCCGCTTATATTTTGTGGAAGGGATTTCAAAGGATTGGACTGGATTCTGAAATTTTTACGCCGGACCGTGTAAAAGAAGGGTACGGACTGAATCGTCGTATTGTAGATGAGGCGCTCGCAGGCGGACGGGATTTTCTTGTTACCTGCGACAATGGAATTGCGGCGAATGAGGAAGTGGATTATGCAAAGAAACTTGGCATGACGGTGATTGTTACGGACCATCATGAGGTGCAGGAGCAGATGCCGAATGCGGATGCTATATTAGACCCAAAGCGGGATGATGAAACATATCCGTTTCGCGGGTTGTGTGGCGCCGGTGTGGCGTTTAAGCTGATTTGTGCACTGTATGATGCGCAGCAGGTTCCGGCGGAAGCTAAGGATGAATTGCTAGAATACGCCGGGATTGCAACGGTGGCTGATGTAATGGAACTGCAGGGGGAAAACCGGATTTTGGTAAAATATGGTTTGAAAGCACTTTCGCATACGAAAAATATAGGGCTTCGCGCATTGCTTAAAGTACAGGGATTGGACGATAAAGAGATTACGGCAGGACATATTGGATTTATCCTGGGACCGTGCTTTAATGCAGCAGGGCGTATAGCGACCGTGACAGAATCCTTTTCTCTTTTGATGGAAGAGGATGAAGAAAAGGCGTTAGAGAAAGCTGAAAGATTAAAAGAAATTAATGAATCCCGCAAGCAAATGACAGAAGACGGTGCGGAAGAAGCCTATTTAAAACTGGCGGAGAAAGAGAATGAAAATAAGCTTCCAAAGGTGTTGATAGTATTATTGCCGGATACGCATGAGAGTCTTGTTGGTATTATTGCCGGACGGGTGAAGGAGCGTTACAACCGCCCAACGATTGTTTTTACGGAAACGGAAGACGGTCTTGTGAAAGGCTCCGGGCGTTCGATTGAGGCGTATGACATGTTTCATGAATTGTTGGCGTGCAAAGATTTAATGGAGCGGTTTGGCGGCCACAAAATGGCGGCAGGCATGACACTTCACAGGAAGGATTTGCCGGAGTTAGAAAAGCGGTTAAATGAAAATTGTGTGCTGATAGAAGAGGATTTTCGCCCGGTCGTAAGAATTGACGCACCGATGCCGATTGGCTACATAACAGAAACTTTGTTAAGTGAAATTGAAAAAATGGAGCCGTTTGGCGTGGGAAATCCAAAGCCGATTTTTGCGGAACAGCATTTTCGTATTTTGTCGGGACGCAAATTTGGTCAAGAGGGAACGGTGTTAAAGTTACAGGTGCAAAACGATGCCGGTAATCGCATCGGAGCAGTCTGTTTCCGACGGACGGAGGAGTTTGAGCAGTTTGTCATTGCGGAGTGGGGCGAAGCTGAGTTAAAGCGGATGTACGAGGGGCGTGAAAATCTGTTAGACATTGCATTTACCTATTATCCATCGGTGAATGAATATAATGGGCGCCGTGAGTTACAGATACAAATTGCCGGTTGGTGCCGGATTCCACGATAGGAGGATAGAATATGATTGAGATTAGTTTATGTATGATTGTGAAAAATGAGGAGAAAATTCTCACACGCTGTTTAGATAGTGTGGCGGATTTGGTGGATGAAATTGTGATTGTTGACACCGGCTCCACGGATGCAACAAAGAAAATTGCGGCAAATTATACAGATAAAATATATGATTTTACGTGGGTGGATGATTTTTCGGCAGCGCGGAATTTTGCTTTTTCTAAGGCAGAAAAAGACTATATTTACACAGCGGATGCGGATGAGGTAATTGACGAGGAAAACAGAAAACGCTTTCGTGAATTAAAGGAAGTGCTTTTGCCGGAAATTGAAATTGTGCAGATGAAGTATGGCAATCAGTTGTCTCATGGAACCGCATATAATTTTGACGAAGAGTATCGTCCGAAACTTTTTAAAAGACTTCGGGAATTTACATGGATTGAACCGATTCACGAGATGGTTCGCTTAGACCCGGTTGTTTTTGATTCGGATATTGTCATCGGGCACTATCCGGAGAGCAACCACTGTAAGCGTGATTTTGCTACTTTCCGGAAACACATTCACAAAGGACTTCGGCTGTCAAAACGGCTGCATCACATGTATGCGATGGAGTTGTATATTTCCGGGGATGATGAAGATTTTTTGGAAGCGGAAGAATTTTTTGTGGCGTCTGTCATGGACCCGGAGCGGAGTGCGGATGAGATGAAGGAAGCTGCATGCGTGGTCTGCCGTGCGGCAAGAATCCGGAAGGACGCGGGCATTATGATGAAAATGGCATTGAAAGATATGCTCACCGAAGGCTCCGCCGAAATGTGTTTTGAACTGGGCGAGTATTTCCACGAGAGAGGCGATGATTCCGAGGCGTCACTGTGGTATTACAATGCGATGCATGAGGCGCCGAGCATATTGAATATTCATACGTCGACGGATTGGCCGGAGAAACGGCTGGCGGAGATTGAAAAATAGCAGATATATCGAATAAACAAGGGTAGATTTATTATTTTATCAGTTATAACTGATAAAATTCAAAATTGTTCCTTGCTTTTTTGTTGTAAATTGGATATACTATAAGTAAGAAATTGAGAAAATGGAGGGATGTTCAGTTATGATTAAACGAGAATTGTATATGAAAAGGATTCGTCCATTTATAGGAAATGACCTGATTAAGGTTATGACGGGGGTGCGGCGTGCCGGAAAATCGGTTATGCTTGAATTGGTTCAAGAGGAATTACTGGAAGCAGGTGTTATGCAGTCGCAGTTTATTTGCATTAATTTTGAGAATATGCAATATGCGCATTTACAGACAGCACAAAATCTGCACAGTGAAATTTTAGAACGTGCGGCAGAGATAAAGGGCAAAGTGTATCTTTTTTTTGATGAAATTCAGGAAGTCACCGACTGGGAAAAGTGCATTAATTCCCTTCGGGTAAGTTTAGACTGTGATATTTATATTACGGGTTCCAATGCCAAATTGCTGTCAGGCGAACTGGCGACATATCTTGGCGGGCGGTATGTTGAGTTTGTCATTTATCCGTTTTCTTTTGCGGAGTTTCTTGAATTGTACCGTCAAAAGATGCCGGATGAAACAGAGACTTTGGCATTTCAGAAATATCTGCTTTTGGGAGGAATGCCGTATTTGGCGAATCTTTCTTATGAGGAAGAACCTTCCAGACAGTATCTGACAGATGTTTTTAATTCTGTTCAACTGAAAGATATCGTGAGGCGTAATAAAATTCGTGATATTGATTTGCTGGAGCGTATTGTTGCCTATGTGATGGCGAATATCGGAACTACATTTTCAGCGTCATCGGTTGCTAAATTTTTTAAGAGTGAGCACCGGGTAGTGGCAGCAGAGACAATATTAAATTATATCAAATATTGTTGTGATTCGTATTTATTTTATCAGGTGAAACGTCAGGACTTGCAGGGCAAACAGATTCTTGCATCAAATGAAAAATATTATTTGGTGGACCACGGATTAAGAGAAGCTGCTTATGGTGGAAATATGAGGGACATTAACCTTGTGCTTGAAAATATTGTGTATATGGAAATGCTTCGTCGTGGTTATACGGTCACGGTGGGGAAATACGGAAACCGGGAAATTGATTTTGTGGGAGACAAACGCGGTGACAAATTATATGTTCAGGTGACGTATCTGTTAGCGGCAGAGGAAACGATTACAAGAGAATTTGGTGTTTTTGATTCCATACGAGATAATTATCCGAAATATGTGGTTTCTATGGATGAATTTGATTTTGGGCGCAATGGAATTAAGCATAAGAATATCCGTGATTTTTTATTGATGGAAAAATGGGATTAATATAAAGTTTTATGTGGCAAATATGGAGTAGTGGTGATATAATGATGTAAAACTGGTTTAATGTTGTTCTCTGAGGAGAAGAAAGGCGTACTTAGTGAAAATATCATATAACGGCCTAGGAAAATTATTAATTGATTATGGAATGCAAAAGAAAGATCTGATAGATAAGATTGAAGTGAGTTCTATTTCCATTGCAAAAATGGGAAAGGGTAAAGAGTGTCTTTAGGTGTATTGGAGAAAATTTGCAATTATTTCAATTGTGATATTGGTGATGTTATGGGTTTTGAAAAATGAGTATGTCTCCAAATGCGACAAAATAAAGATTGAGAGGTTATACAAATCTTAAATGAAGAAGAAAATTTACAATAACGCATTTACTCGATTCACAGACAAGAAATTTGATGAAAAGTATGCATTAATAAGTCATGCAATTCAGTTGGGAGATACAATTGACGCAAAGAAGTATCGGGATATTTTAAAGGAACATGGTATTGATGCTAGTGACTTACCTTCTGCAGAATTGTTTAACAGAGAAAATAGAATTGAATTAGTACCTGAGAAGAACAAATTTACATTTATAGATTTATTTGCAGGAATCGGTGGTTTTAGAATTGCAATGCAGAAGTTTGGCGGTCAATGTGTATTTTCAAGTGAGTGGGATGAACCTGCTAAGGAAACTTATTTTAGAAATTATGGCGAAGTACCATTTGGTGATATTACGATACCAGAAACGAAAGCATTAATCCCCGACAAATTTGATGTTTTGTGTGCTGGATTTCCATGTCAGCCGTTTAGTAATGCTGGGTTAAAAAAAGGAATTGAAGATACGCGAGGAACATTATTTTATCACATTGCGGAAATACTCCGTGATCATCAACCTAAGGCAGTGTTGCTTGAAAACGTTAGAGGACTTATCAGTAATGATAAAGGCAAAACTATTCAAACTATTTTGAGAACAATTACAGGAATGGGGTATACATGTAATGTACCACAAAATCTTATTGATAATGGGCCGGTATCAAAACTAAAAGAAGAATGTGCAAAGATGGTTTTGTGTGCGAAAGATTATGGGGTTCCACAGAATCGTCCTAGAATTTATATAGTACTTTGGAAAAAAGATTTGGATATTAAAGAATTTCTCTATCCAAAGGCAGAAAACTCAAAAACGAAAGTTTTATCCATTCTTGAAAAGAATGTTCCTGATACATTTACTATTTCGGATAAATTGTGGGCAGGGCATCAAAGAAGAAAGTTGGAACATGAAGAAAAAGGAAATGGCTTTGGGTACTGTCTATTCAATGGAGAGTCAGAATACACAAGTACTATATCGAGAAGGTATTACAAAGATGGTAGTGAAATTCTGATTGAACAACTAGGGAAGAATCCAAGGAAAATAACACCAAGAGAAGCTGCCAATTTACAGGGATTTCCTAAAGAGTTTAAATTACCGGATTCAAATACTAAAGCATATCAGCAGTTTGGAAATAGTGTTGCGGTACCGGTAGTTGAAAAGGTATCAGAGCAAATAGTGAAACAAATATTGGAGGTGTAAATAGATGTTTGCAGATTTAAACTCTCCTGCGCTTCAACCTGAAAGTATCAAGGCAGGACTTATTCCAGAAATTACAATATGCGAAGGCTTGAGAATGAAGCTGGATGAGATGTTTTCACAGGAGGAGAAAGCATATAGAAAAATTTGGGGAACAACATCAGTTGTTCAAACTGATAAAAGCTATGTTTTCTTTTCGAATCAATGGCTGTATCTGGCTGTAATGTGTAAAAAATATGCACAGGCTTTGTATCAGTATTGCGACTTTTTTGATAATCATATGAGGGCAGATACTGATGTGATGAATTGTGTTAAGGCACAGGATTATAGCGGATCTGCATACGTTAATTTATTTGACTCCGATGATGATAGAGAATACATGAAAAAATTCATTAACGGAGATCCGGAGTTTAGACCAGGTAAAAATCTTGTTAATACCGGAGATAAAATAAGATCATGTAAGGATATCTTTGGTTCCTGTGTTTTAGCGAAAATGGATGTTCCTAATGCCTCATCTGCATACTTGGGAAATCTGGTTTATTATCTTGCGAAAAGACCAGCACTTTATGATGAACTTGAAATTGAAATTTCTGGTCAGACTGAAGTGTTGGATTCAGTGATTAAGCTGCCAGCAGTGGTGAAGGATTGCGCGAAAGCAATTGTTGATTACATATATAAGTTAGATGAGTTCGAGAGTATTGTTGAACGAATCGAAGTTATGGATCAGAGTGTGAAGATTAATACAGGAAATACAAATGGACTGTTACCAGAAGGAAATTGGTTGCGGTATATGTTCGTACGTCCATCGTCTGGAATGTTTGATTCAGAATCATCAAGTGATAAAACTAGAGTATTTGATACAGAATATCTTATAAAGGTAAATGATAAAGAGTATAGATGCAAGTTAACTACTGAATGGGTTGGAACAGAAATAACTGAGGGAGCACAGGGCAATAATTATTTGCAGGCGCTTATAAAACTTGTTGGGCGCTATTATTCTGATGTGCTTGAAATAAAGGAAGAGGGTGGAATCTATTATCTTCATGTGGTGAAGAGAGAATTCCTCATTTCAGATTTACCGGATGCATTTGATTCTGTTTTTGCTGAGAGATATATCACATCACTTTTGACAAAACCATTTGTAATTTTAACCGGTAATAGTGGTACAGGTAAAACTAGAATTGCAAAACAATTTTCACAGTACCTTGAAAGAACAATCGATGGTAAAAGGAATTGGTTAATTGTTCCGGTTGGTGCAGACTGGACGGATAATACTAAAATGCTTGGATTTTATAATCCCCTTGAAGCAAAGTATGTCTCAACTCCAATACTGGATTTTATACTTCAGGCTATTAAGAATCCGACAGTGCCATATTTTCTTGTACTTGATGAGATGAATTTGTCGCATGTAGAAAGATATTTTTCGGACTTTTTGAGTGCAATGGAGTCAGATGAAGAGATACCACTTTATAAGGTATCTAGCGAAAAAGTAAAAGATGAGGAAGAGACATCTATTCCTGAGAAAATACGACTTCCTAAAAATCTGTTTGTAACAGGAACAGTTAATATTGATGAAACAACATATATGTTTAGCCCGAAAGTATTAGACCGTTCTAATGTTGTTGAATTTAAGCCTGAAAAGGAAGCTGTATTGAACTTGATAACAGGTTCTATTGATGTGAATGATGTTTCTCGTGCAGGAAATGGAGTAGCTGAGGGCTTTATAAATCTTGCGGCTATGATAAGAAATGGAGTTTGCAATGTTGGACAATTAAAGCTTAAACATGTTTTGGAATTTCTTGACAGTATTTACGAGGAGCTTCAGGAAAGCGGATTCGAATTTGCATATCGTACCGTCAAGGAAATCCGTCAGTATTTTGCAGCAGCATGTGAGTTGCAGAAAGAAGAATTTAATCTTACAAGAACAATGGATGAACAGATCGTTCAGAAGATTCTGCCTAAGATATATGGTGATAGAAAACAGATAGGAGAGTTATTGAATACTCTTGAAGAAAAGTGTCAAAGAGGAATCGAGGGAGATTCAGAAGAAATGACTTTGTCATTGAAGAAGATAGAGCAGATGAAGAAAAGACTTGATAAGTATCAGTACGCAAGCTTTATGTAAGAAGGTGTTTTTATGGGTATAGCAGCAGTTTCATTTAAAGATAAAAATGGAATAGAGTTCGTGATTTATCCGCAGGGTGAATGGGATGCCATTAACTTTGATGCGGCTACTTTAGAGAAAGACATAGATATGACTGCCTATGGAGAAAAAGAACCTGCATCTAAAGCTGCGTTATGCAAGATTGATATTGCAACTTCAGTGGATGGGCAAAAAATATTAAGACTTCGCGAAACGGCCACTTATACTTGTAGATTAAAGGATGCCAAGCAAGATGGTTCAGATCAGATTTGCAAAAATCTTGTTTTCCCAAATGAGAAGAACAATAAATTTCTCAAGGTAACAAGAGATAGAGATGCATTATCTTTTAGATTTATAAATTACCTTGGAAGAACACATTTAAAGAATTCTACAGATGAAACTGTGGCAGATTTTGAAATAGTACCTCGGAAAATGAATTATGAAGAGGACTATATTGAACTAACTAAAAAGCTTGCTGAAGAGTGTGCTGAGATTTTGTTGGAATATTCAGGTGTTACTGTGAACAGATTTGGTACATCTGATACAAATAGTGCCGAGACTCTTTTTGAACAGTTTATGTTTTTGAGAGAGTTTTGTTACTTACATAATTTACAGGCTCTATTTGGTCATATAAAACGTAACCCTGATAGAATGCTTGTGAATGATGAAGTTTTGAAACCAACTGGGCAGGGGACACCAAGCGCAAGCTTTTATTCTAATCCCTTTTCGTATAGTAGAGGTTGGCAGATAGTAAATGGAAAGCCTATGCCGCAGGAAGTTTCAGTAACAAGAAAGTATGATAGCCTTGATACTGTAGCAAACCGTTTTGTGAAGTTTGCTCTAAAGAAATTTAACCTGATATGTAGAGAACTTTGTTTTAGTCTTGATGCTGCAAAAGGTAAAAGTGTAGAACAGAACATGTATACAGAGTGCTATCGCGAGGCTCTTGAAATTCAAAGAATCACTGATGATATTTTACGAGACCATTTCTTTGATGACGTAAGAGAGCTTACGATAATGCCTCAAAATAATCAGGTGCTTGAAAAGAGAGAAGGATATAGGCAAGTATTTTACGCAGCAGCTATGGTTGATCTTGCTCTTCAGTTGAATTGGGAGGGTGAGCAGGAAGTTTATAGTGGCGAATCTAAAAATACGGCACTGCTATATGAGTACTGGCTGTTTTTTGAACTTAGAAAAATTATCAGTTCAATTGATAATAGCCAATGCATACAGGCTGCAGAGAAGCCGTTCATTAATATTGATAATGGACTGACTATGTCATTAAGGGAAGGTCAGACTTCTTGTCAGGCATTTCTTCTTCCTGATTTGGGTACTAGGGTAAATCTGTATTACAACAGGACTTTCTCAAGAGAAGAGTTTTCAAATACAAAGTATGCAGGTTCATATTCAAGACCGTTTAGACCGGATTACACGCTGGAGATTTATCCGTCAGATTATCTCAAACCCGAAGATGCTGTCAGAGAAGGTGCAGTAAGCTACATTCATTTTGATGCGAAGTATCGAATAACCGATCTCAGAACATTTATTGGACCGGATGAAAATGAAATGACAGAGGAGCAGATAAAAGAAGAAGTTGAAAATGATAAGCAGGACAGCGTAACAAATACATACAAGCGTGGAGATCTTCTTAAAATGCATACATACAATGATGCAATTAGAAGAACGGTAGGAAGTTATGTTTTGTATCCAGGTGATTATGATTCAAAAACAGAGAATTATAGACTATTCGAAGAAGTGCTTCCAGGAGTAGGTGCTTTTGCAATCAAACCAAGCATTCAAGAGGATAGTGAAAATGCATTGAAGGATTTTATTTCTGAGATTATTGAAGCTCGTAGTAGGAAGTACAGCAGACTTAATCGTATGTTATCATATAGTAATATTGTTCTTGGGGAACCGGCGATAAGTATGCTGGATAAAAGAACTTCCGGAAAGGATAAGGACAACAAGAATATTCATAGTGACCTGTGTGTAATCGGCTATTTAAAACCTGATTATTATGAAGTGTTGGGGAAAGCTGGCCTTTTATCTGAAGGAAAGACTCTTGTTTTTTATTACTATGCAATCAAAGGTGAATCTGTGTATTCACATCATGTCGCCATAGGAAAAGCAAAGTATATTCGCTTTTATCAGAATGATATTAACGCTACGGGCACATATGAAATAGAGCCGCTTAAAGGGATCATAAAATCAAGAGAATTGGTTTCTAAAAAGCAGTTGGATGAATTGTTGACAGAGAGTGGCTCTAATGATGGTAAAGAAAGAACGGCAGATTTTTACTACGTTCTTAAGGTTGAGATAGTAAATTGCAATGAGCCAAAGATTAGCTGTAAGAATAGTGATTTAAATGGCATGGATGGAAATGATACATTCAGTCCGCATTCACCGAAGGTTGTAAATGAGGATTGGTTAGAAATGAATTTGACAGCGAAAGAAGCGACTAGAGGGGGACTATAATGGAAAAAATATTTGATAAAAAGAATGTAATACTTATCAGAGTTGATGATTCTGATTTGGCTTCTTTTCTTGTTGATTCAGATATTAATGATACAGGGGATTATGAATGGAGAATCAAAGAATTAGCAGAAGCTGTAATAAATGTTGTTCCGGAATATGTATTTGCAAATCATATGGGAGGAAGCATTTTACAGACCGATATAATTGATGCAGTGAGAGAATCAGCAAAAGCATTATATAAAGTAAAAGAATATGATCTTATGAGACGTTACTGTATTGATAATGATCAAGATGCTTTAATTGAATTGCAAAAGGGTGGGTATAAAAACAGAGGTGAATTTGGTGAATTGTTGTTGCATCTTTTGCTTCGGGAATATAAAGGGACAATCCCGCTGATATCAAAAGTCTATTTTAAAGATTCACCTGGAGTACCGGCACATGGATATGATGCGGTACATATTACACCGGATAAACAAATACTTTGGCTTGGGGAGAGCAAATTATATGGAGATGTAAAAGATGGTTTAAAAGCGCTTTTACAAGATTTAGATGAGCATTTTAAGAAGGATTATATAAATGAACAGTTTTCAATCATTAAAAAGAATCTTGAAAACCATTCCATCCCTCAAAGAGATGAGTGGGTTGGCAAGCTTTCAAAGTGTAATAAATTATCAGAACAAATAAAAATGATTAATATTCCAATGCTATGCGTATACCCAGATGATATTTATCGTAAATTTGCTGATACTGCAGATTCTCAGGCGTTTACTTACCATGAAAAGAGCATAAGGAAATTAAAAAAGTTTTTTGAGGATAATAATCATCATCCATTAAAAAGTAATCTCAATGTAATTCTTTTTATGTTTCCGATTAAGGACAAGATGGAGTTTGTTACGGAATTACATAAGAGATTATGGCATATGCAAAATCTGTAGAATTGGGGGATATATATGAATATTATTAATGAGTTGGAAAACATATCAGGTGTGATTTCGTATGACCAAAGTTTTAATATGGCAATGAAATGTTCGCAACTACTTGAATCAAGTGAACTAGGGGAAGTGAAATTTGGGAGAGAAGTAATAATATGGGTTTTAAATCGATATGAAGATTTACCTTCTGAGACGAAGCCTATATGGAATGATCTTATAGAATCAGCGGGTTTTTATCCATATATCAATAATATGAGTAAAGAATCTGATTTGTCAAATGAGTCTCTAGCTTATAAGACGAGAATTGCATCGTTCGAATCAGATTATTTGGATAAATCTCTTCATGTGGAACAAAAGGTTATTTCTAAAAGACTCTTTTCAGGGAAAAATCTGGTTGTAAGTGCACCTACAAGCTTTGGAAAGAGCTTACTGATTGAAGAGATTGTAGCATCTAGAAAGTATAAAAATATTGTTATTATACAACCTACATTAGCTTTATTAGATGAGACAAGAATAAAATTAAAAAAGTATAGTGATTTTTATAAAATAATAGTTCGAACAGCACAGACGGTTTCAGATACTGATAAAGGAAATCTGTTTTTATTGACCGCAGAAAGGGTTATGGAGTATGGCGAATTACCAGAAATTGATTTCTTAATTATAGATGAATTTTATAAATTAAGCTTGCGCCGAGCTGATGATAGAGCAGATGTTTTAAATAATGCATTTTTGAAAGTATTTAATATGGGTAGACCGCAGTTTTACTTATTGGGACCTAATATTGGTGGAATCACACCAGGATTCGAGGAACGCTATAATGCTGAATTCTACAAGACCGATTTTTCGATGGTTGCCAATAAGAAAATAGATTTTTCAAATATTTATGATGATTCATTATCACAGAAAAAACTAGATAGTGAAAAACTACCTGATTTATTTGTGCTTTTAGATTCTTTACAAGACGAACAGACTATAATCTATTGTGCATCCCCTTCGAGAGCAAGGAAACTATCAAGAGAATACTTATTACATGTTAAAAGCATGGATGCGATTCCTTGTGATTCGGTTGAAGAAAAGCTTCCGTTATGTGAATGGATTGAAAACAATGTATCTTCGGATTGGAGTCTTAAAGAAGCTTTGGTATACGGTATTGCAATACATGACGGTTCTTTACAGAAGCATATTAGTAACTCAATTATTAACTATTTCAATAATAAGAGGCTACATTATATTTTCTGCACATCTACGATAATAGAAGGCGTAAATACTAGTGCAAAAAATGTGGTTATTTATGATGGGAAAAAAGGACCTAATGATATTGATTATTTCGACTATAGTAACATCTGTGGACGCTCTGGAAGGATGATGGAACACTACATAGGTAATGTATATTCATTTGTTCGGCAACCTGAAAAGAAGGAGTTTATAGTTGATTTTCCATTTGTTGAACAGGATAAGGATGTTTTGACAGATGAGATATTGATAAATATTGAAAAAAAAGACGTTAAGGTACAGGTGAAGGATCGTTATGAGGTATTAAACAGTTATCCAGACGATTTGAAAAAGATATTGAAGATAAATGGAACGAATATCAATGGTCAAATGGCAATTTATTATGCTTTAGAAAAAGATATTGATAATAAGCGCGAACTAATTACGTGGTCTCAAATGCCTAGTTTTGATGCAATGGTGTATGTTTTAAGCTTGGCTGAACATAATATTTTTGAATTTGACAAACATGGTGTTATGTCAGTAAGACATTTAGTAATGCTGTTAAATACTTATCGTAATAAAAAAACAATAATGGCGTTGGTTAATAATAAAAAAAAGCATATGCTTCAGCAAAGGAAGAAAGCACCAACAGAAGAGCAGCTAATGGCAATAAATGACAATGCGATTGAAACAGCGTTTCATGTGCATAGGCAGTGGTTTCAGTTTAAGGTACCTAAGGCATTTAGGGTTGTAGATAGTCTTCAAAGATATGTATGCGAGAAGCATGGGATAAAGCCAGGTTCATACAGTTATTTTGTTCAGCAGTTAGAAAATGATTTTGTGCCTGAGGGATTGTCTATTTTAACAGAGTATGGGATACCTAATACTACAATAATAAAGATGGCAGAGATTATTCCGCGTGATATGTCTGAAGACGATGTTATAGAGTACATAAAGAAAAATAGAGCAGAGGTGTATAGCATTCTTTCACTATATGAAATAGAAAGATTGGCAGAAGAATTGTAGCAGGAATGGAGCTGAGCTGGCTCTTTCGCGAAAAATGAGAGGTATTGATAGACAAAAAAATATAATGCGGCTGAAGTGTTGTCGGATGAGTTGCTCAGTCAAGGGAGACAGTAACATGGCAAAGATATTGTGCTGCAAGGAGAATAAAGCACTTTGCCATACTATTGTGAGATATACAGATGGACTATTTTTTGACGCGTGCATGAATGAAAATCATGGAAACATTAAGTGCCGCAAAAACATCGAAAAAGAAGGGAAAGGAAATCGATATGTAGAATTAATGAGAGGTCATGTACCGTTAATGGATGCAGCAACCGCATCCAGAAAGGTATTTCGGAATGCGTTTATAAGATAAAGAAAAACTGAGTTTGGAAGGATTGGTTTG
>OGWS01001980.1_pt1 | contig 13942 bp, 12 predicted proteins | sample 1576111 | NCBI WGS metagenome assembly OGWS01 (sample SAMEA3541534, study PRJEB24748) | human gut metagenome | biome: human gut; feature: human-associated habitat; material: faeces | place: China | collected 2012
CTGAAATGGTAATAGAACGTGCACGTCGTCTGGTGGAACATAAAAAAGACGTTACAATTCTTCTTGATTCTATTACAAGACTGGCAAGGGCATACAACCTGATCATACCGCCCAGCGGACGAACTCTTTCCGGTGGTCTGGACCCGGCGGCTCTTCATATGCCGAAACGCTTTTTTGGTGCGGCCAGAAATATGAGAGAGGGCGGAAGCCTTACTATTCTTGCTACAGCGCTTGTGGATACGGGAAGTAAAATGGATGATGTAATTTATGAAGAATTTAAGGGAACCGGTAATATGGAACTGGTGCTTGACCGAAAACTGCAAGAAAAGCGGGTATTCCCTGCAATTGATATCCAGAAATCCGGTACAAGAAGAGAGGATCTGCTGCTGAGTAAAGAAGAACAGGAAGCGGTTTACATTATGCGAAAAGCTCTCAATGGAATGAAGTCAGAAGATGCGGTAGAACAGATCCTGAATATGTTTACCCGTACGAAAAATAATGCTGAATTTGTACAGACTGTAAAAAAACAGAAGTTTATCTGAAACGTTGTAAAAAAACAGTTACTGTTCGCTCCGTTCTCAGTAACAAAAATATTAAATAAATTTTAAAATAAATTTTAAAATAACTTGCATTCCATGGGACGATATGTTATACTCATAAAGCTGTTTAATAGTAAATTCGTCAAATGAATACGAATAGAAAATAGAATCTTTACAGAGAGGTGAAAATCATGAGAGAAGGAATCCATCCTAATTATTATCAGGCAACTGTAACCTGCAACTGTGGTAACACATTCGTAACAGGATCTACAAAACAGGACATCCACGTAGAAATCTGCTCTAAATGTCATCCATTCTATACAGGTCAGCAGAAAGCAGCTCAGGCTCGTGGACGTATCGATAAGTTTAATAAGAAATACGGCCTGAACAAATAATCAGAATATAGTAAGAATTGAGAAGGTTGAGGTTGGGAAATCTCAGCCTTTCTTGTTTCTTTGGGAGAAATATAATGAAATCATCGAACATCGGCGGTCAGGCTGTAATGGAAGGCATTATGATGCGCCATAAGGATAAATATTCCATTGCTGTCCGAAGACCGGACAATGAGATTGAATTAAAAGTAGAAGATTACAAATGTGTATTCGGAAATGCAAAATTTCTCAAATATCCACTGATCCGAGGTGTGGTAAGCTTCGTGGATTCTCTGGTGGTCGGCACAAAATGTCTGATGTATTCAGCGGAGATTGCAGGGGATGAGGAGGACGAAGAGGATAAGCAGAAGAATGCTGCTCTTTCAGAAGAGGAGCTTGCTGCAAAAAAGGCAAAAGAAGATAAGCAGTTCAAATGGCTGTTATATGTGACAGTTGCTGTCTCGATCGTGGTATCAGTTGCCGCCTTTATGCTGCTGCCATACGCCCTTGCAAGTCTTTGCAGAAGGGTTGGCGCTTCGGAATTTGCAGTTACAATAGTTGAGGCATTTGTAAAGCTTGCATTGTTTATGGGATATATGCTTCTGATTTCCAGAATGAAGGATATTCAGAGAACATTTATGTATCATGGAGCAGAGCATAAGTGCATTAACTGTGTGGAACATGGACTGCCGCTTACGGTGGATAATGTTCTTGCAAGCTCCAGACTGCATAAGAGATGTGGAACCAGTTTTCTGTTTCTGGTTATGCTGGTCAGCATTTTTCTGCATTTTATTTTTGTATTGGTTCCATTTTACTGGGTGAGACTGTTTGGAAGACTTCTTATGGTGCCGGTTGTAGCAGGAATATCTTTTGAGATTATTCAGTGGGCTGGAAGATCAGACAGCAAACTTGCTGACTTTTTCAGTAAACCGGGTCTGGCAATGCAGAAACTTACAACTAAGGAACCGACAGCAGATATGGCAGAGGTTGCAATCAGGGCTGTAGAGGCGGTTTTTGACTGGAAAGCATATCTGAAGGAAGAATTTGGAGTTGAAGCAGAACAATGAACGGAGAAACTCTGACAGGATTATTAAAAAAAGGACAGATGATCCTTGCACAGGCGGGGATTAAGGAAGCCGGGCTGGATGCCTGGCTTCTCCTGGAATATGTCACAGGAAAAAGCCGGGCGTATTATTTTGCATACGGAGAAGAAAGTGTCACAGAAAGTGTTGCTGAAAGATATCTGGAACTGATCAGCAGACGTGCGGGACACATACCGCTGCAGCATCTGACGCATCAGGCTTTTTTTATGGGGCATGAATTTTATGTGGATAAGAATGTACTGGTACCCAGACAGGATACGGAAACACTTGTGGAGTCCGCTCTTGAATGCATGAAAGCTGTGAAAAATCCATATATTCTTGATATGTGTACAGGATCCGGCTGTATTCTTATCAGTATTCTGAAGGAGAGAGCTGATGCACACGGAACAGGCGTGGATCTGTCAGATGAGGCACTGAAAGTGGCTGTGCGGAATGCACGGACACTGGAAGTGGCAGAGCATGCGGAATTCGTACAGAGTAATCTGTTTTCTGAAATGCAGAACATTGTGTACGGAACAGAGTATATGAAAAGGACTGCTGTAAAAGATACTGTAAAAATGACAGAATGCGAAAATAGTAATAGAAATTATAGCAGAGCTTATGATATGATTATATCAAATCCGCCATATATTCCTACGGCGGAAATTGAAGATCTTATGGATGAAGTAAAATTGCATGATCCGCGTATGGCGCTGGATGGTATGGAAGATGGACTTTATTTTTACAGGGCTATCACGAAACAGGCACAGGATCATCTTGTTCCGGGTGGTTGGCTTTTATATGAAATCGGATGCAGCCAGGGAGAAGATGTGGCAGCTCTTTTGCGGAAATATAAATTTGAAGATATTGAGATAAGGCAGGATCTGGCCGGGTTGGACCGGGTGGTTCTGGGGCGAAAGAAATTACAGGAGGATAAATATGTTTGATAAATTAGACGATCTGCTCATTCGTTTTGAAGAGGTGCTTAATGAGCTTGGAGAGCCGGGAGTTACCGATAATCAGGAACATTTTCAGAAGCTGATGAAAGAGCAGAGCGATCTGCAGCCGATAGTAGATGCTTACCGGGAGTATAAGAAAAACAAAGAAACGATACAGGACAGTCTTTCCATGCTTGAGGAAGAGAAAGATGAAGATATGCGGGAAATGCTGAAGGAAGAACTGTCTGAGGCAAAGAAGAATGTAGAGGAACTGGAGCATGAACTTAAGATCCTTCTTCTTCCGAAAGATCCTAATGATAACAAGAACGTTATTGTGGAGATCCGTGCAGGTGCAGGTGGGGATGAGGCTGCCCTTTTTGCAGCAGAGATTTACCGTATGTATGTGAAATATGCAGAATCCCGCCGCTGGAAAACAGAAATGATGAGTCTCAATGAGAACGGAATCGGCGGATTTAAGGAAGTAACATTTATGATCACAGGTGCAGGTGCTTATTCCAGACTGAAATATGAAAGTGGTGTACATCGTGTACAGCGAGTTCCGGAAACAGAATCCGGCGGACGTATCCATACCTCTACCTGTACAGTTGCTATTATGCCGGAAGCAGAGGAAATCGATTTCCATCTGGATATGAATGACTGTAAATTCGATGTGTTCCGTGCATCCGGAAACGGCGGACAGTGTGTCAATACAACAGACTCTGCTGTGCGACTGACACATATTCCTACCGGAATCGTAATTTCCTGCCAGGATGAGAAGTCGCAGCTTAAGAATAAAGATAAAGCACTGAAAGTTCTTCGCTCCCGTCTGTATGAGATGGAACTTGCCAAACAGCATGATGCTGAGGCTGAGGCAAGAAGAAGCCAGATTGGAACAGGTGACCGTTCAGAGAAAATCAGAACTTATAATTTTCCACAGGGCCGTGTGACAGACCACAGAATCAAACTGACACTGCACAGACTGGAGAATGTTCTGAACGGGGATCTGGATGAGATCATTGACAGTCTGATCGCAGCAGATCAGGCAGCAAAATTAAGTAATCTTCAGGATGCGGAATAGAATATTGCGGAGAGGGTATGTGACAGAAGATGACTGAAAAAGTATTGATATGAGAGAAGAATGTCAGGAGGAAAATATTTATGCAGAAAACAGCACTTGTAATTATGGCGGCAGGAATCGGAAGTCGTTTTGGAAAAGGAATCAAGCAGCTTGCACCGGTGGGACCATGTGGAGAGATTATTATGGATTATTCCATCCACGATGCGCTGGAAGCCGGATTTAACAAAGTAGTGTTTATTATCCGTAAAGATCTGGAAGAAGAGTTTCGCAGAGTGATCGGCGAGCGTATTGAGAAAATTACGGAAGTAGAATATGTATTCCAGGAGCTTGATGATCTGCCGGAGGGATTTACGAAACCGGCTGACCGCACGAAACCCTGGGGAACCGGACAGGCTGTACTTGCTGCAAAGAAGGTTCTGGATGAGCCATTTATTGTTATCAATGCAGATGATTATTATGGAAAAGAAGCTTATGTGAAGGTGCATGATTATCTTGTGCAGGAACAGCAAAAGGACGGAAAACTCCACATCTGCATGGCCGGTTTCAGGCTTGGAAATACATTGAGCGATAATGGAAGCGTTACCAGAGGAATCTGCCATATTGAGAATGGACAGCTTACAGGTGTGACAGAGACGCATGATATATTTAAGACTGCCACAGGTGCAGAGTCAAGAAATGCGGACGGAAGTGTGCAGGAACTGGATGTAAAGGATCTGGTGTCCATGAATATGTGGGGACTGACGCCGGACTTTATGGAGGTTCTCGAGAAAGGATTTGCAGAATTTCTCAGTGGACTCGCACCGGAAGATACAAAAAAGGAATATCTGCTTCCGGAGTTAGTTGACCATCTGATCAAAAATGAAAGTGCTGAAGTTGATGTCCTGGAGACAAAGGATACATGGTTTGGTGTAACCTATCAGGAAGATAAAGAAACAGTAATGAGTGCATTTAAAAATCTTACAGAAGCGGGTATATATCCTCAGGGACTTTATCAATAAGTTAAGCAGATATCCGCAGCTTTCGCAGGAAACATGCCTGATCTGATTAAAAGCAGTTTTGGGTGTAATTCGGGAAATACAGTATGCAGTGCAGAAACAGAGGATATTGTAAAAAGTAAAGGAGAGCAATTATGGGAAAATATTTTGGAACAGATGGATTTCGTGGAGAAGCAAATGTTAAACTGACAGTAGATCATGCATTTAAGGTGGGGCGCTACGTAGGCTGGTATTATGGAAGAGACCATAAAGCTAAGATTGTTATTGGAAAAGATACAAGAAGAAGCAGTTATATGTTTGAATATGCACTTGTTGCAGGTCTGACAGCGTCCGGTGCAGATGTATATCTTCTTCATGTAACGACGACCCCAAGTGTTTCCTATGCAGTACGTACAGAGGATTTTGACTGTGGTATTATGATCTCCGCAAGCCATAATCCATTCTATGATAATGGTATCAAACTTCTCAATGGAAACGGACAGAAGATTGAAGCGGAAGTAGAAGCAAGGATTGAAGCATATCTGGATGGCCTGATCGAGGATCTTCCTCTGGCAACCAAAGAAGATATTGGACGCACTGTGGATTTTGCTTCAGGAAGAAATCGTTATATCGGACATCTGATCTCTATCCCAAGCAGGGATTTCAAAGGCATTAAAGTAGGGCTTGACTGTGCAAACGGAAGTTCTTCAGCTATTGCAAAGAGTGTATTTGAGGCACTTCAGGCAAAGACTTATGTGATCAATAACCAGCCGGATGGTACAAATATCAATACAAACTGTGGCTCTACCCATATTGAAGTCCTGCAGAAATATGTTGTGGACAATGGATTGGATATCGGTTTTGCTTATGATGGTGATGCAGATCGCTGTATTGCTGTTGACCATAAGGGAAATGTGGTCGACGGTGATAAGATTATGTATGTATGTGGAAAATATCTCAAGGAGCAGGGCAGATTAAAAGATGATACAGTAGTAACCACTGTTATGTCAAACCTCGGTCTGTACAAATCTCTGGAGAGAGAGGGTATGAAATATGAGCAGACTGCAGTAGGAGATAAATATGTGGCAGAGAATATGATGGAGAATGGATACAGTCTTGGCGGTGAGCAGTCCGGACATATTATTTTCAGCCGTTACGCTGCAACAGGTGATGGAATCCTTACTTCTCTCATGGTAATGGAAGCGTGTGTAGAGAAGAAAGCAACTCTGTGTGATCTGGCAAGGGAAATGAAGGTTTATCCACAGCTTCTCAGAAATGTCCGGGTGGCAGACAAGAAGACTGCGAGAGAGAATCCGAAGGTAGTTGCTGCTGTAGAGGAAGTTGCAAAGAAACTGGGAAGTGATGGGCGTATTCTGGTACGCGAGAGTGGCACAGAGCCATTGATTCGTGTTATGGTAGAAGCCGGAACAGATGAACTCTGCCTTGAGAATGTTGATCATGTAGTAAAGGTAATGGAATCCGAAGGATTGCTCATTGACTGATTTACTGGCAAAGGAATTACATGTATAATAGAAAAAAAAGATTATTTCTGACTGCTGTCTGCTTAAGCCTTGGACTTCTGACAGGCTGTAATGTGGGAGATACGAAGAATTATAAACAGGCTGCACAGGATCTGGAACAGGGAAATTATGAGGCAGCACTTGAAGAATACGAGACAGCAATTTCTGAAGGAGTGAAGCCTGCACAGTCGTACAGAGGTGCAGGCGTAGTAAAACTCAAGCTTGGAAACTATGAAGAAGCCATAACATATTTCAATGATGCGCTTAAATGTGACAAAGTTGGCAAAGCATTAAAGAAAGATATTCTGTCGTATAGGGCTGTGGCTTATCTCAAAGTAAAGAATTATGAGGCAGCGCTGGAAGACTGCCAGACTCTGGCAGAAAACTATAAAATGGATGCGGATCTGTACTTCCTTACGGGAGAAACAGCATTGGCCATGGATTCCTATGAGGAAGCTTCTGCTAATTTTGAACAGGCCTACGGCGAAGATGCAACTTATGACAGAGCTATCCAGATCTACGGGGCATATCTGAACAGGGATATGGAAGCAGACGGAACCCGTTATCTGGAAGCTGCTTTGTCAGGAACTGCAAAAAATGCAGAGGATCATTGTGACCGCGGCAGAGTTTATTATTATATGGATGATTATGAAAATGCTGAAAGTGAACTGAAACAGGCCATAGACGGCGATAATACGGAGGCACTGGTTCTGCTTGGTATGGTATATATGGATAAAGGAGACAGCGCAAATGCAAAAGCAATGTTTCAGCAGTATGTATCACAGGCAGAAAACGGAGCCAAAGGATTTAACGGACTTGCACTGTGTGATATAGAGGATGGGGATTATGACAGTGCCCTTTCTGATATAGAAAGCGGAATCCATGTGGCAGGAGCGGAGGATATGCAGAGTCTGCTGTTTAATGAGATCGTAGTCTATGAGAAGAAACTGGATTTTCAGACTGCTTTGCAGAAAGCACAGGAATATCTGGAATTATACCCGGAAGATAAAACTGTTAAGAAGGAACTTGCATTTCTTAAAACGCGTGTGTAATATCTATCTGACTGAGGAGAATTTATGGAAGAATTTGGAAAGCTTGAAGAACGGGTGGTTCTTGTGGGAGTGCAGACGGATGATCATGATAATGTGGAAGAATCCCTGGATGAACTGAAGGAGCTTGCATCAACTGCGGGAGCTGTTACAGTGGGAAGAATCATTCAGAATCGTGAGTCTGTGCATCCCGGAACTTATATTGGAAAAGGAAAGATAGAGGAAGTACGTGCACTGGTATATGCTATGGATGCAACCGGAATTATCTGTGATGACGAACTTTCTCCTGCACAGCTGAATAATCTGGAGCGGGAACTGGACTGTAAGGTGATGGACAGGACATTATTGATTCTGGACATTTTTGCAGCGAGAGCTATAACCAGTGAGGGTAAAATACAGGTAGAGCTTGCACAGCTTCGCTACAGATCTGCCCGTCTGGTCGGTCTCAGGGAATCTCTTTCCCGTCTGGGAGGTGGAATCGGAACCAGAGGTCCGGGAGAGAAAAAGCTGGAGACAGACCGTCGTCTTATCCGTACAAGGATCTCTGCTTTGAAGCAGGAATTATCCCAGGTGGAGAAACACAGGGAACTGATCCGTTCCAGCCGGGCCAGAGGCAATATGAAGACTGCTGCGATCGTAGGATATACAAATGCGGGAAAATCTACGCTGCTGAACACACTGACAGGCTCAGAGGTTTTATCAGAGGATAAACTGTTTGCTACACTGGATCCAACTACCAGACTTTTAAATTTGAAGGACGGACAGCAGATTCTTCTCACAGATACGGTTGGATTTATCCATAAGCTTCCGCATCATCTGGTCGAAGCATTCAAGAGCACATTGGAAGAGGCCAAATATGCAGATTATATTATCCATGTGGTAGATTCTTCTAATCCGCAGGCAGAGATGCAGATGCATGTGGTATATGAGACATTAAAAGAACTGGGAGTGATGGGAAAGAAGATCATCACACTCTTTAATAAGCAGGATGCGCCGGGGTCATGCGTACTGCGAGATTTTAAATCGGACTATACGCTGAAGGTCTCTGCAAAGACAGGCGAGGGTCTTGCAGATCTGAATGATCTTCTGGAGAAGCTTCTTGCTGAAGAACAGATTTATGTGGAACGCCTTTTCCCTTATCAGGAAGCAGGGAAAATCCAGCTGATCCGCGAATATGGGCAGCTTATCTCAGAGGAATACACAGAGGAAGGGATTGCTGTGAAAGCAAGGGTGCCGAAAGAAATTTACGCCAGAGTTGTATAAAAAAATATTTTGGAAATAAGAAAAATACCATATATTGTGCCTTTTGTGAAGATAAGGAACATTATGTGGTATTTTTGCGTGTTGACGAACCGGTGAGACTCTGATACAATGAACCTACAGCGTTTGCCGGGATGAATATGGCAAACGGAAAGTTACTGTTCGCCGGTAATATCCCGCGAAGTGTATTGCTGAGAACGGAATGAACAGTAACGACAGAAATATCTCCGGTAAGAATATGCAGGAGAAACAGATGAACAAGAGAAAATGGGGGCATTAGATATGTTTCAGGTAGTAAAACGTGATGGCGAAGTGGATGAGTTTAAAATCGGCAAGATCACAGCGGCTATCCATAAAGCCTTTGATGCAAAAGAGAAAAATTATAGCGAAGAGATGATCGATCTCTTAGGGCTACGTGTTACTTCTGATTTTCAGAAAAAGATTACAGATAATAAGATTACAGTAGAAGAAATTCAGGACAGTGTGGAGAATGTGCTGATCCAGGCAGGATATGCAGATGTGGCGAAAGCCTACATTCTTTACCGTAAGCAGAGAGAAAAGGTCCGCAACATGAAGTCAACGATCCTGGATTACAAAGAAATCGTAAACAGTTATGTGAAGGTTGAAGACTGGCGTGTAAAGGAGAACTCTACAGTTACTTATTCAGTTGGCGGTCTGATCTTAAGCAACTCCGGTGCAGTTACTGCAAATTACTGGCTGTCTGAGATTTATGACAATGAAATCGCAGATGCACACAGAAATGCGGATATTCATATTCACGACTTGTCCATGCTGACCGGATATTGTGCAGGATGGTCACTGAAACAGCTGATCCAGGAGGGACTTGGCGGTATTGAAGGTAAGATCACATCTTCACCTGCAAAGCATCTGAGTGTTCTCTGCAATCAGATGGTAAACTTTCTTGGGATTATGCAGAATGAATGGGCCGGAGCGCAGGCTTTCTCCTCTTTTGATACTTATCTGGCACCTTTTGTCAAGGCAGATAATTTAAGCTATCCGGAAGTGAAGAAATGTATTGAGTCTTTTATTTATGGAGTCAATACCCCAAGCAGATGGGGAACACAGGCACCTTTCTCAAACATTACGTTGGACTGGACCGTACCGGATGACCTTGCGGAACTTCCTGCTATCGTAGGCGGTAAGAATATGGACTTCAAGTATAAAGACTGCAAGAAAGAGATGGATATGATCAATAAGGCGTTTATCGAGACAATGATCGAGGGTGATGCCAACGGACGTGGATTCCAGTATCCGATTCCGACTTATTCCATCACAAATGAGTTTGACTGGTCTGATACAGAGAATAACCGCCTTCTTTTTGAGATGACATCCAAATATGGAACACCGTATTTTTCAAACTATATTAACAGTGATATGAAACCAAGTGATATCCGCAGTATGTGTTGTCGTCTGCGTCTGGATTTAAGAGAACTCCGCAAGAAAAGCGGTGGTTTCTTCGGATCAGGAGAGAGTACCGGTTCTGTGGGGGTAGTAACTATAAATATGCCGCGTATCGCATATCTTTCCAAGACACCGGAAGAGTTTTACAATCGTCTGGATCGCTTAATGGATATTTCCGCACGTTCTCTGCATATTAAACGTGAAGTAATTGGTAAGCTGCTGGATGAGGGATTATATCCTTATACAAAGAGATATCTTGGAAGCTTTTCCAATCATTTCTCTACCATTGGACTGGTGGGAATGAACGAGGTTGGTCTGAATGCCCGCTGGCTGGGAAAAGATATGTCTGATGAGCGTACGCAGAGGTTTACAAAAGAGGTTCTTCTTCATATGCGGGAACGTCTGTCCGATTATCAGGAGAAGTACGAAGGAGAACTGTTTAATCTTGAGGCAACTCCTGCTGAATCTACTGCCTATCGTCTGGCCAAACATGACAGAAAACGCTGGCCGGATATTAAGACTGCAGGCAAGGAAGGGGATACTCCTTATTATACAAACAGTTCTCATCTTCCGGTTGAATATACCACAGATATTTTTGATGCACTGGATATTCAGGATGATCTGCAGACGCTTTATACATCAGGTACTGTATTCCATGCATTTATCGGTGAGAAGCTTCCTGACTGGAAAGCAGCAGCAGCACTGGTACGTAAGATCGCAGAGAATTATAAACTGCCGTATTATACGATTTCGCCGACCTATTCTGTATGTAAGGAACATGGCTACATCAGCGGAGAGCATTTCACTTGTCCGAAATGTGGTAAGAAGGCGGAGGTTTACAGTCGTATCACAGGATATTACAGACCTGTACAGAACTGGAATGACGGTAAAGCACAGGAGTATAAGAACCGTACGCTTTATGATGTGATGCATTCAGATATCAGAAAAATACAGCCGGTTCATGCCAGTGTAGTTACTGTGACTAAGGATGATGTGAAGATAGAACCTGTGGCATCACATAAATACCTGTTTACAACCAGTACTTGTCCGAACTGCAGAGTGGCGAAGAAGATACTGGAAGGCAGGGAGTTCGAGATTATTGATGCGGAGAAGAATCCGGAGATGGTGAAGGAGTTTGGAATTATGCAGGCTCCGACTCTGGTGATCACAGACGGTGAGCATATGACGAAATATGTAAATACATCCAATATTAAGAAATATGTGGATGAGGGATTATAAAGATACTGAGAGAGTCGACCGGAGGATAAAAGAGATGATCAAACAGAATGTTGTATTTGTGGAAAATAAAGCAGGAAGTCTGAAAAGAGTGACAGGGATACTTGCAGATAACGGGATTAATATTTATGGATTTGCATGCTTCGATGCACCGGAGTTTGCAATCTTCCGTATGATCTGCAACGATCCGGATAAAGCGGAAATTGTTTTAAACAGGAGTGGATATATGAATCGTATTACACAGGCGATCGTAGTTGATATGAAAGATCAGGTAGGCGGTCTGGATGAACTCCTGAAAGTAGCATCAGACAGTAATGTAAGTCTTGACTATATTTATACTTCTTTCCACAGAAAAGATCTCAGACCTGTAGTAATTCTTCAGACGGAGGATGGTGCAGTGACAGAATGCATTCTTAAGAATAATGGATTTAATGTATTTACTTCAGCAGAAGAACTGGAGAAATAATACTGTATAAGACAGTGAGAGAATCACAGGACTGGGGATGGTTCTGTGATTTTTTGTATATTCATATAGGAAAGTGGAATGTATCTTGACTATATAGCTAGGAATACTATATAATAAAAGAAAACAATGATAATCCGACGAAATTTAATCAGGAGGTTTTGAAAAATGCAGATTTCTACAAAAGGAAGATATGCTCTGAGACTTATGCTTGATCTTGCAGTTCATAATACAGGAGAACTGGTCAAGATCAAAGATATTTCTGCAAGGGAAAATATTTCAGAAAAATATCTGGAACAGATTATTTCATCATTAAAGAAGGCGGGATATGTAAAGAGCCTGAGAGGGGCACAGGGCGGTTATATGCTTGCCAGAGAGCCGGAAACATATACGGTGGGAACTATTCTGAGACTGACAGAAGGCAGCATGAAGCCGGTAGCCTGTCTGGAGGACGAACCGAATCAGTGCAGCAGAGCCGGGGAATGCGTCACACTCCGTCTCTGGAAGATGCTTGATAAAGCTATTGAGGGAGTACTGGATAAGGTTACATTGCAGGATCTTAAAGACTGGTATGAAGAGATGGGAAATGATTATGTAATTTGATTTTCCCTCTTGACAATAGTGGATTTATAGAATATCATGTATATAACATATAATTCATATATACTTAGTATGAAATAAGGAGGACGAACTCATGGCAAAAATCTATAAAAATGCAGCGGAACTGGTTGGAAATACTCCTCTTCTTGAGGTTGGAAATCTTGAAAAAGAGCTTGGGCTGGAAGCGAGAATACTTGTGAAGCTTGAGTATTTTAACCCGGCAGGAAGTGCCAAAGACCGTATCGCCCTGAGTATGATCGAAGACGCTGAAGAGAGAGGCGTTCTGAAGCCTGGCGCAGTGATCATCGAGCCTACATCAGGTAACACCGGAATCGGTCTTGCTTCTCTTGCTGCAATCAAAGGATACAGAGTGATACTTACGATGCCTGAGACAATGAGTGTTGAGAGAAGAAATCTTCTGAAAGCTTACGGCGCAGAATTGGTTCTGACAGAAGGTGCCAAGGGTATGAAAGGTGCAATCGCCAAGGCTGAAGAACTTGAGAAAGAAATTGATGGTGCAGTGATCCTCGGTCAGTTTGACAATCCTGCAAATCCTGCAATCCACAAAGCAACAACAGGTCCTGAAATCTGGAAACAGACAGACGGCAAGGTAGATATCTTTGTCGCAGGTGTTGGTACAGGCGGTACAATCACAGGTGTTGGTGAATACCTGAAAGAACAGAATCCAAACGTGAAGATTGTCGCTGTTGAACCTGCTACAAGCCCTGTATTATCTACAGGTAAATCCGGTTCCCATAAGATTCAGGGTATCGGTGCAGGTTTCGTACCAAAGGTACTGAATACAGATGTTTATGATGAGATTCTTCCTATTGAGAATGAAGATGCATTTGCAGAAGGCAAAGCATTTGCGGTATCCGAAGGTATCCTTGTTGGTATTTCTTCAGGCGCTGCATTAAAGGCAGCACAGATTCTGGCAGCAAGACCAGAGAACAAAGGCAAGACAATTGTTGCCCTGTTCCCGGACTCAGGAGACAGATACCTGTCAACACCATTATTTGCCGAATAAGATTGCTTCATAATTGTTTCATAATATAACTGCTTTTTTATAATAATGATATTTTTCTCGTACAAACAAAATGGGCATCCCAGATAGGGATGCCTTTTTGTTGTTGAGGGATATTGATGTGTTACTTATAAAATTAATGGGTTACAGGTTCGTGTGTATTGTGGCTGACTTCGGAGCCTGCTTTTTTGTGGAAGAGCTCCTTGCCGCAGCTGATGACGATGATGACACCGAGGATCATCAGAAGGAATGCGATGATCAGCTGGAGACCTTCAACAAGGAAGACAGCTGTGCCGGCACCGTAAGCGTGGAACAGTGCGATAACACGTTCTACAAGGGCAGTTGATGTAACGGCCAGCATGATGAGAAGCGGTGCTACCAGTGTT
>OGWS01001988.1_pt1 | contig 13871 bp, 13 predicted proteins | sample 1576111 | NCBI WGS metagenome assembly OGWS01 (sample SAMEA3541534, study PRJEB24748) | human gut metagenome | biome: human gut; feature: human-associated habitat; material: faeces | place: China | collected 2012
ATGCATGGCGGCTGCGGGAACTTTCGCCCCTCATTCGTTATCGTGCAATATTGTTTAATTTTACGATTCGGACGGTGATTTGGTCAGCTGGCTCTCATCCTGTCCGGCTGCCGGGGTTGGGGAGGTGCTGGTCTGGACCACTCCTCCTGCCTGGGTGCCAGGGCCGGTCTGTCCGTCAGAAGACTGTCCTGCGGTCGGGGTTGCCTGGGTCTGTCCGGATGTCTGCATATTTACGCCTGGACCGCCGCTGTTTGAAGAGCCAACGGTATAGGTTTTGCTTGCAGCTGCATTTGCCAGTTCCGGATAATCATAATAGGAAACCTCCAGGCAGACATTGCCGGTAATCCCGGCTACGGTTCCGGTTTCCGTAAACTGCCAGATCTTGCGGTTTACGAAGTCTCCGTTTGTTCCATAGCGGGCATACCAGATGTCATACGGAATCTGGGAGAGATCGATATGTTTCGTCAGCCATTCATTGTTTCCGTACAGCATCGGACGGTATCCTGCGTCTGCAATGGCTTTGCAGAAAATGTTTACATGATTTGCCAGTTCCTGCGGTGTTTTTCCGTTGTCCATCAGGTATTTGGATTCCACATCATATGCAACCGGGTAAGAGATCGGGTAGTCCTTGATCTTATCCAGCACAAACTGCGCTTCCTGGCGCACGGTGTTCTCATCCAATGCTCTTGTGTAATAGAACACGCCGACACGGATTCCGTTCTGGAGTGCGCCTGCTATATTTTCTTTGAAATATGGATCCTCTTTCAGGTAAGGCTCTTCGCTGTCCATATAAGCCACACGGATCATGGCGAAGGTTACACCGTCTGCTTTCATGGCTGCCCAGTCGATCGGACCAGCCTGGTTCTGATATTTGGAAATGGTAACGCCCTTTGCGACCGCCCCCGTGATCTGGGTTCCGTCACTCCGGTAGAAGTTCTGGTTTTCTATCCTTAAAGTTTCCTGTGCTGCCATAGCAGGTGCGGTTGGATTCTGCAGGGCAAATAACCCGCAGAGTGCCAGCGCCGCCAGGCATCTGCCTGTATGTTTCTTATGAAATAACATAAAAATCTCCCTTCTGTCTGATTATACTTTTGTCATGTGTTTTAGTGTAATCCAGACGGAAAGGAGATGCAATGTCTATTCTTTTAAAAATTTCTTACTATTTTGTATGTTTGCCAAACGCGTTGTTGTTCACGCAATACGCAAGCAGCAATGCCCAAACGACATTTCATACCAATCTACGCAAACACCTGCTCTGCGTAATTGACCGATGCCATCGCATCGCGGCAGTACTGGTCTGCCCCCATAGTATCGGCATACTCCTGGGTCAGCACGGCGCCGCCCACCATAACCTTGACCCATGGTGCTTTTTCGCGAAGCTGTACAATGGTTTCTTCCATGCTTGGAACGGTTGTCGTCATCAGCGCAGAGAGACCGACCAACTGAATGTGTTTCTCCACTGCGGTCTCCACAATCGTCTCCGGCGGAACATCTTTTCCAAGGTCCAGTACGTCGTAGCTGTAGTTTTCCAGAAGGACCTTTACGATATTTTTTCCGATATCGTGAATATCCCCCTTTACCGTAGCCAGGATGATGGTTCCCTTCTTCTCCTGCTTCTGACCGCTGGCATCCATCTTCTCTTTAATGATCTCAAACGCGCCTTTCGCAGCCTCCGCGCTCATCAGAAGCTGCGGCAGGAACATGGTGCCTTTCTCAAAGCCTTTTCCCACAACATCGAGTGCCGGAATGATCTGGCTATTGATGACATCCAACGCATCCTGGGTTTCCAGAAGTTCTCGCGCCGCATGTACCGCCTGATCCTTCAGGCCTTTTACAATGCTGGCATGCAGATCAGAAGTTCCCTGACCGCCTGCTGCTCCGGCTGCGCTTCCTGCTGCCGAACCGCCATTTCCAGTCACCGCGCTCTGTCCCAGGCTTGCTACCTGACCGCTGTAGACGGAAATGTACTCACTGCACTGCGGGTCTAAATTCATCAGCGCGCGGAAGCTGTAGTACGCACGCATCATCGCCTCGGAATTCGGATTGATGATTGCAGCGCTTAAGCCATTCTGCATCGCCATGGTGAAGAACGCCGCGTTGATAATCTCTCGCTGCGGAAGTCCGAAGGAAATATTGGACACACCTAAAATGGTCTTTCCATGGAGTTCATCACGCACCCGTCGTAATGTTTCCAGTGTCGTGATGGCGCCCTGGCTGTCTGAACTTACCGTCAGGCAAAGCGCATCGATCACGATATCTTCCGGTCCGATGCCATACTCGGCTGCGGTCCGGTAAATCTTCTTTGCCACCTCGATACGGCCTTCCGCGGTTTCCGGGATACCGCCCTCATCCAACGCCAGTGCAACTACAACACCGCCGTATTTCTGCACCAGCGGGAATACGGTGCGCATGGATTCTTCTTTGCCGTTGACAGAGTTGATGAGCGGCTTTCCGTTGTATACACGCATAGCCCGCTCCATAGCTTCTGCATCGGTCGTGTCGAGCTGAAGCGGCAGGTCGATGATGCTCTGCAGTTCCCGCACTACTTCCTCTAGCATAGACGGCTCGTCGATTTCCGGAAGACCTACGTTTACATCCAGCACATGGGCACCGTGATCCTGCTGGGTCACACCTTCGCGGAGAATGTATTCCAGGTTGTGGTCACGCAGGGCCTGTTTGAACTTGGATTTTCCGGTCGGATTGATGCGCTCTCCGATGATGACCGGATTTTTGCCGATCTCCACTGCCTGTGCAAACGAAGAAACCACGGTACGGTTCTTTTTCGTAACCGGAACCGGCTGTTTATCCCGGCAGCGCTCTGCCACCATGCGGATATGCTCCGGCGTGGTACCGCAGCAGCCGCCCACAATGCGGGCACCCATATCCACGATTTCTTCTACGGTCTTTGCGAAATGTGCCGCATCGATATCGTAAACGGTCTTTCCATTCTCGCTTCTTGGAAGACCTGCATTCGGGTTGATCATCACCGGAGTGGAGGAAACCTCCAGAATGTCCTTCAGGATTTCTTTCATCTGAACCGGACCAAGTCCGCAGTTCATGCCCAGAACATCCACACCAAGGCCCTCTAACATGGCTACGATCGAAGCCGGACTTCCACCGGTTAACAGCTTTCCGCGCTCATCAAAAGTTACCGTGACAAAAATCGGGAGATTGCAGCTTTCCTTTGCCGCCAGCACCGCTGCCTTGGTTTCATAGCTGTCGCTCATGGTCTCGATGAGGACAAAATCCGCACCTGCATCCGCACCGATCTCCACCACTTCCCGGTAAATCGCATAGCAATCTTCAAAAGCCAGGTCGCCCATCGGTCTTAGCAGCTTTCCGGTCGGTCCCATATCCAGACCGATCCAGGCCTGCTTTCCACTCTGGCGGATCGCTTCTTTCGCGTTTGCTACTGCCGCGCGGATCACCGGCTCCAGCTGAAACTCGGTTGTTTCATTATATTTTAAGCGGTCAACACCGAAGGTATTGGTTGTCACGATATCCGCGCCAGCCTCCAGATAAGCCTTGTGGATCTTCACAAGCTCCTCCGAGTGGGTGATGTTCCAGGTGCCCGGAAGCTCTCCCGGTTTTAAGCCCGCTTCCTGTAAAAGGCTTCCCATTCCTCCGTCACAAAACAGGATGCGTTTCTGTAGTTCCTGTACTATATCCATAACCAAACTCCTTCGTGTTTTCATTTTTTTCATTGTCAGGCAAACAATGACCGTTGCTACTTTGTATATCTGCCTTGTCTCAAACTGCACGAAAAGGCAAACGAATGACGCCAAACACCAACTCTTGCCGCTTCGTACGCCTGTATTGTCCGAATTTTACCTGCGATACGCGCAGTCCCGCTTTGCGCAGACTTCGCACCCCTGCACCGTGCAGTTTCTCGGCAGGCGGCTCAGTCCGATGACCGCGGTCACCGATTTGGATGGTGCCATAAGAAGGCTGTCCGTCAGCGTCACACCGATCCGTTTTGAAAGTTCCAGTGCCGGTGCGATCTGCCGCTGGCATTCCAGCGGAAAATCCCCATAGCCCGGACTGAATCTCGGGCGCAGATACCAGCCCTTTTCCTGATAGGCTTCTTTCAGCTTCTGGTTTTCTTCGTCGCAGAAGGTCTCCAGCATGGCAACCGATGCCGCCTGCATGACCACCGCCTTGCTCATCTGGATCATATTATAGCGGTGCAGCAATACATCCACCTGACTGCCAAGCGTTGCTGCAAACAACAGGATCTGCTCACAGTCCTTTAGATTCCGCTCCAGGCTTTTACTCCTTGTCTGAAAACAGGTCATATCGATCACGTGGTCCTGAATAGACAGCGAATACTCCCTCCAGGTTACCCGCGGGGAAGCTGCCTGCTCCAGTTCCTGCTTGCACTGGGCGATCAGGACTTTCGTGTTTTCATCTGGCACAATTCCATTTTTGCAGCCAAGATAGCGCAAAAGTTCCCGGTCATTCCACTGAAATGTATTTCCCATGAATAAAATTTCTCCGTAGTTTCTGGTCTCTGTTCACGCATGCAAGCCATTCAGCCCTTGCCAGTGAACAAAAATCCATATTTTTCCTACCGTATGATCTCAGAAAGGCTGTTTTTGATCTGCGCAGCCACATCCGGCTTATTCATGGAATAAACGTGAATGCCGTTCACATGGTTTGCGATCAGGTCGATGATCTGCTCCGTCGCATAAGCAATACCAGCCTGCTTCATGGCTGCCGGGTTATCTCCGAAACGGTCTACGATCGCCTTAAAGCGTGCCGGAAGGTAAGTTCCGGACATGGAACAGATGCGTTTGATCTGGGCTACATTGGTTACCGGCATGATGCCTGCGATCACCGGAACCGTAATGCCTTTCTCGCGAACCCGGTACAGATAATTGTATAAGATATTATTGTCAAAGAACATCTGGGTAGTCACGAAATCACAGCCAGCCTCAACCTTTTCCTTCAGATGCTGAATGTCTTCGGTCTTGTTTGCAGATTCCACATGCCCCTCCGGATAGCAGGCAGCACCGATGCAGAAATCGCCGGATGCCTTGATCTCCGCAATCAGCTCGGAAGCATAGCGGTAATCCTTCTCTACCTTGCCGTCCTTCGGGATATCGCCGCGCAGAGCCAGTACATTTTCAATGCCCTCTGCCTTTAACTGATTCAGAACGGAATGCACCTTCTCCCGAGTAGAGGAAACACAGGTCAGATGCGCCAGCGGGGTTACGCCCTTCGCCTTTAAAGAAGCGGCAATGTTCACCGTGTACTGGCTGGTTCCGCCGCCGGCACCGTAGGTAACGCTCATGAATGCCGGATTCAGCTTTGCAATCTCGAAAGCGGCTGCCTCTACAGACTCATATTTGTCCTCCGTCTTCGGCGGAAACACCTCAAAGGAAAGTGTCGGTTCGTTTTTTGCAAGAATATCTCTGATCTTCATCGGTATAAAATCCTCTCTTCATACTTGTTTTGGTTCAATCCACAATCGGTCTGAATTAAAAAATCCCTATCAATGCGTTCACCAGACCGCCCACCAGACTGATGATCCAGAACAGAACCACAATGAACACATACAGAAAAACCAGTTTTTTCACCGGATTTTGGGTTTTTGCATCCGTTTTTTTCGCGGTCATTTTCCTGTCAGCAGTTTCCGTTGTTCGCGGAGTGTTCACTGCAGGCTTTGCTGGTTTATATGCCGCCTTTTGCTTTCCGGTCCCGTTTTTCACAGGATCCGGATCTTCGTTGTGATAGCTGCAGTGCATTTCATGCTCTGGATGCCGCTCATTCAGATAGTAGGTTACATTCATATACACCGGGTCCTTCACCCAGGATCTGCATGCACTGCAGTAATGGGCATGTTTCATCACCTGGTCGCACACCGGACAAATTCGCTGCATCATAAAATGGCACCCCCTCACGCGATTTGTTCTTTAGTATAGCATAACATTTTGAGATTTTCCATTTTCTGCGCAATATTTTCCAAAAACAACAATATCGTTAACATAATAGGACCGTAGAAATCGCCTTCGGCAACTTCCACGGTCCATCGTTTTTCAATGATATTGTTCCTTCAGCGCCTCGATCGCAGCCTGCACCTGGTTATCCCGTTCTAACGGGATATCATACTGTCCGATGAGGTCTTCGTCAATCTGCTGCTCGACTTCCACATCCGGGGTCAGGCCTTTTTTATGCAGGTCATGACCGGCTGGTGTGTAATAGTGGGCAGTCGTGATCTTGACTGCAGAGCCGTCGGTTAACGGGATCAGGCTCTGCACGATTCCTTTTCCAAAAGAGGTAGTTCCAACCAGAGTGGCTGCACCATAGTCCTGGAGAGCACCGGCAAATACTTCTGCCGCACTGGCGGACTGTCCGTTGATGAGAACAGCAATCGGAACATTCAGCTCATGATCATCTGCTTTTGGGAACACGCCATCTTCCGTGCTCGTCCCCCTGACATCATGGCGGGTCTGACCGTCCTGACAGTAATAGCGTTCTTCCTGCCCGGTCTTGGTTGCAGTGGAAAGAATGGTGCCGTCATGCTGGTTTTCCGGCAGAACATATGCAGCCATCTCTACACAGGAGGTCACCACACCGCCCGGGTTGTCGCGCAGGTCAATAACCAGACGTTCCATTCCCTGCTGTTCCAGATCTGAAACGGCATCGATAAACTGCTCTGCCGTTACGGTATCAAACTGGGTTACCAGGACATAGCCGGTCTTGTCCGGCAGCATCTGGTGTTCTACAGTTGCCACTTCTACCATGCGTCTCTGAATGTGAAGCGGGATTTCTTCCGTTCCGCGCAGCACCGTTACATCAACATAGGTGCCTTCCTCGCCGCGGATGTATTCCTGAACCAGAATATCGAGTTCTTCCTCGGCCGCAGAGACGTCTTTTACTTTATAAAGAATATCGCCTTTCTGCATCCCTGCCTCTTCCGCAGGGGAACCCGGGAATACGCGGAGTGCCGTCACAATTCCGGTCTGGACATTCTTGCTCACCAGAACACCAATGCCGCAATAAACACCGGAAGTCTCTTCGGTTAAAGAACTGTACTCGTCCGGCGTATAATATACCGTGTACGGATCGTCCAGCCCAGCCAGCATGCCTTTGTAGATGCCGGTTTCCATCTGCTGTGCGTCCTCATCAAATAAAAAGTAGCGGTCTATGATCTGCTGCAACACGGAAATTTTTGCATCGACCTGTTTTAAATCGACCCGGGTGCGCACCGCATCGCTTCCGGTTCCAGAAGCTTTGGTATCCTGCACCTGGCTTTCGATCACCGTCCGCCCGATCACGGAAATACCGGTAGCTACGCCTACAATGCCAAAGCCCGCGAGTGCAGTCACAAGGGAACCTGCTAAAACGCCTTTCCAAAATTTTGTCTTGCCCTTATTCTCTTTTTCCAATGATGTCACCTCGTTTATTCTGTTTCCCTTTACGGACTTACATAAGACTGCGGATTTACATACCGTCCGCCGGACCGGATTCCAAAGTGCAGGTGAGATCCCGTGGAATACCCCGTGGAGCCAACCTTTGCAATGGTCTGTCCCTGTTTTACGGTCTGGCCTTCCGATGCCAGCAGCTGAGAGCAATGCATGTATACCGTGTATACACCGCCTCCATGGCTGATCATGATGTAATTTCCTGCAGAATAGCTGTAGGTCGATACGACAACCGTTCCGGATGCTGCCGCCACAATTGCTGCCCCGGTCGATGCCGGGATATCGATGCCCTGATGGTTGCTGGACGCTCCCTTGGTCGGTGAGGTTCTGCTTCCAAAACCGGAAGAAATTCTGCTGCTGGATGGACATGGCCACTTAAAGCTAATATTCCCAAGACTGGCAACATTATACGATGCGGCTTTATCCGTAGCGGAAACCTTTTTTCCTTCGGCCTCTGCTTTCTTGCGCGCCTCTTCTTCTGCCTTACGGGCTGCCTCAGCCTTCTTGCGCTCTTCCTCTTCCTTCCGCTTGATCTCTGCCTCGATCTGCTTGATCTTGTTTTCCTGGGCAGCCAGATCAGCATTGTACTGGTCTACCTGGCTCTGCGCCGTATCGATCTGACCGGCATAATTCTGCATTTCCTTATTTTTCTGGGCACGCAGCGTCTTAACCGACTCCTGCTTGGCCCTGGTCTTCTCCTGCATATCCACAAGAGCCGCCTTATCGTCCTTTAATTTCTGCTCCTCATCCGCAATAGCCTGCCTGGTAGCTGCGTATTCATCCAGCTTTTTCCGGTCATAATTCGACATCTTGTTGATGTACTCCGCCCGGTTCATCAGCTGTACCATATCTGTCGACTGAAACAGCATGTCAATATAGCTGGTATTTCCCTGCTCATACATATATTTGATGCGCAGCTTCATATCCGCATACTGTTTGTTTTCTGTCTCTTTCGACTGTTCCAGGGCAACTCCCGTGTCGGCGATCTCCTGCTCTTTCGTGCTGATCTGGGAAGAAAGCTCATCGAGTTCTCCTTCCAGTTTGGTCAGGCTGCCATCCAGTTCTTTCACATAAGCAGCCGCATCATTCTTTAATCCTTCCAGGTTTTTGATCGTCGCCTGTACTTTTTTCTTTTCTTCTTCAATGGAGCTGACTTTCTTTTTCGCCGCTTCCACATCCTGTTTCGTTGCGTATGCAGTCTGGAACGAAGACATCGCCATGGCAGCACCAAGCAGCGCCGCCGCAATGCGTTTTCGTATTCTTTTCCAATTGCAGTTTCCCGCAACGGTCATATCTCTATTGTTTTTATGCATGCTTACACCTTCATATACTTACGGATGGTGAAAAAGCTTCCCAAAAAGCCGATTCCCACGCCAAGGAGCATGGATGCCCCGATCATAAGCGGGTAGATCTGTGCTACCGGAATAAAATAGAACAGATCCGACAGAACCTGAAACCGCTCCGATAAATAGACGATTCCCTTCGTATAAAGGAAATAGTTGCCAACTAACGGAATCAGGGCACCGACCAGACCGATCATCACACCTTCTACGATGAACGGTGCACGGATCATAAAATTGGTGGCACCGATCAGACGCATGATCTGACATTCCTGTTTGCGAAATGCCGCTGCCACGGAAATGGTGTTGTTGATCAGGAACAGCGAAACCGCCAGCAGCACACCGATGATCAGGGAGGATAACACGCCGATCACCCGGTTAAAGCCGGCAAAGCCTGCCACAGCCGTATTGGAGTAATTCACCTGACGCACTCCGTCTAAGCTCTGTAAATAAGCCACCAGATCATTCTGCTGGGAAATATCGTTTAAAAAGATCTCATAAGAAGCAGAACCGGCAAGCGGGTTGTCGTCCGCGAAACCTTCTGCCAGTTCCTCATGCCCTGCAAAATATTCCTCTTTAAAGGAATTCCAGGCATCCTCCGCAGAGATATAGTACATCTCCCGGATTTCCGGACGCTGGTGGATGACTTCGCCAAGACTCTGAATGTCTTCCTCGGTCATGTCCTCATTGAACAATACCGTGATACCTACGGTGCTCTCCACATGCTTTACCATATACTGGATGTTGGCAATGATGGAAAAAAACAGACAAAACAAAAAAATACATGCAGAAATCGTCGCTACAGAAGCAAGCGAAAACCAGATATTTCTGCATATATTTTTCATGCCCTCTTTCATGCAATACCAGAATGTACTAATCTTCACGGTTTGATCCACCCTTTCTTTCGTCACTCACCAGACGTCCTTTGTTCAGGGTGATGACCCGTTTGCCCATCTGGTCTACAATTTCCTGACTGTGTGTTACGACCACAACCGTAGTTCCAAGCGCATTGATCCGCTCCAGAAGCTTCATGATCTCTGCTGCATTCTCATGATCCAGGTTTCCGGTCGGCTCGTCCGCAAGAAGTACCTCCGGCCGGTTGATCAGGGCGCGGGCAATGGCTACACGCTGCTGCTCGCCTCCGGAAAGCTGCTGCGGATAACTTTTGTACTTTGCGGAAAGTCCCACCAGCTTTAACATCTGCGGAACGTCTTCCCGGATCTTTCTGGTAGAAGCACCTACCACTCTCTGGGCAAATGCTACATTTTCAAATACTGTCCGGTCTTTCAAAAGCCGGAAGTCCTGAAATACAACGCCAAGTCTGCGGCGGTATTTCGGTATGTAACGGCGCGGCATTTTCTGGAGATCCATATCGTTTACGACGATCCGGCCGGAGGAAGGTTCTGCCTCTTTCATCAGAAGGCGGATCAGGGTTGATTTTCCTGATCCGCTCCGTCCCATGATAAAGACAAACTCTCCGTCCTGGATGCGGATGTCAATGTCTTTCAATGCCTTGCTTCCATTCTCATAGGTTTTACTTATATTACGAATTTCTATCATGATTAATAATCCAGGTTTTCCATGTATTTCATATACTTCACAACCATTAACGCGATTTTAAAGGTGATAGCATCCTCAAATACCCGAAGGTCCAGTCCGGTGCTCTTCTGAAGTTTATCCAGACGGTAAACCAGCGTGTTTCTGTGGATGTAGAGCTGACGGGAGGTCTCGGATACGTTTAAGCTGTTCTCAAAGAACTTATTGATGGTGGTCAGCGTTTCCTCATCGAACTCATCCGGAGATTTGCCATCGAAAATTTCGCGGATAAACATCCGGCACAGCGGCAGCGGCAGCTGATAGATCAGGCGGCCGATTCCCAGGGTTCCGTATGCAACCACATTCTTTCCGTTGTAGAAGATCTTGCCTACATCCAGAGCCATCTTTGCTTCCTTGTAGGAACGGCTGACTTCTTTGATCTCATGTACAATGGTACCGTATGCAATACGGATCTCACGGATACCTTCCTTCAGGAGAGCCGCTTCCAGTGCTCTTGCCGATTTTTCAATTTCTTTGCCGGTATCGGTCTCTGCGAATTCCTTCACCACGATCACGTTGCTCTCGTCTACCGCTGTGATGAAATCCTTGCTGTTGCTGCCAAAATGAGTTCTGGCCAGTTCCAGGACATTATTATCCTTGCCTCCCGCAGATTCCACGATCATGACCACTCTGGGCACGTCTGTCTGAATATGCAGCTTCTTGGAACGGCTGTAGATATCCACCAGCAGCAGATTATCCAGCAGCAGATTCTTGATGAAATTGTCCTTATCAAATCTCTCCTTATAGGCCACCAGCAGATTCTGGATCTGAAACGCAACCATTTTGCCGATCATATAGACATCCTCACCGGTACCTCCGGCTACGAGAATATACTCCAGCTGCTGCTCATCATAGATCTTGAAATACTGATATCCCTGGATCTCCTGGGAATCCGCCGGTGATGCCGCGAATTCCACCGCGGGCTTGGAACAGTTGCCCATATCCATGGTGGCTGCTACTTCCTTGCCATCCACATCCATGACACACAATTCCACTCTGGCGATTCCTTTCAATCCTTCAATGGTGTTCTGTAAAATCTGATTTGATATCATCTTCTGCTCCTTCAGTCCCCAAACATACTTCTCTTTTGCTATAACCCCGAAAAATGATATGAGAGTCCATATCATATATAAATTTACAGAAAAACTGGTAAAAATGCAATAGTTTTTTATGCATTTTTTAGTAAAAATGCCTTTTTCTTTTAAATACGCGCAAAAAAAGAATTCGGAAAACTAATATTCCGAACTCTTTTTGTCTTAGCGTTTATTATGTATTATTTCTGCGCTAAATCCGCAGATCGATATTCGCACCAAGTTCCGGTGTTACGCTACGTTCCATAGCAGCGGAATCAATCATCTGGACGATTCCCTGTCCCAGTGCTTCGTTCGTATCCATCGCCTTGCTCAGCACAGCTGTTCCGATTTTCGTCTGCAGATTATTTGAAGCCATTGACATTGATAATCCTGCGATATCCATGATAACACCTCCTGTATCTGTTCATATCTCTCAGATTACGTTCTTACTATAGCACACTTTTTTTGTTTTTTCCACACTATCCACGCACCCTGCGAATATTTTTCTCCGTGATCTGGATCTTGCCTTCTTTTAACAGATGTCCTACCGCGCGCTTGAACTCGTTCTTGCTCATGCCGGTCTCATGGGCAATGACCTCCGGCGCCGCCTTATCATTAAACGGCAGAGAACCTTCATAGCTGTCCAGCAGTCTCTCGATCTTCTCCGCATCCTTCTGAATCTGCAGATAGGCTTTTTCCCGGACACTCAGTGTCAGCTTACCGTCTTCCAACACTTTTACCACTCTGGCAGTGACCTGATCGCCAATCCTGAGCTCGGTATCTCCGAACAGTTCTTTTTTCGGGATCAGTCCGGAAAAGCAGTTATCCACTGCCACAAACGCACCGAAATTCTTGCTGATCTCATAGATCCGGCCGGTTACCTTATCGTCTTTTTTGTACGGGCTGTCCGTGCGCAGATGTTCATAGACATTCATGGTCGCACACAGTCTGCCGCTCTTGTCGATATAGAGAGCTGCCAGCACCTGTTCTCCGGTCTTTACCTTGCGGGTCTGCTGCTTAAAGGGCAGGAGCAGATCCTTCTCCAGTCCCCAGTCCAGGAAAGCACCTACTTTCCCTACCTGTACTACAGTGAGCAGAGCCACCTGTCCCATACACAGCTTCGGGGTTCTCGTCGTAGAGATCAGACGGTCACTGGAATCCCGGTACAGGAATACTTCCAGTTCATCTCCGACCTTTGCTCCTTCCGGCACCTGCTTCGCCGGCAGCAGCACTTTATCCTCCGGTGCTTCCTTCGTTGCCAGATACACTCCGAATTCTACTTTTTTCACTATTACCAGCGTCTGTTTTTCGCCTAATCTCAATTCCACGTTCTCTCCTGTTCTGACAGCATAGGATTACTGTCCCTGAAATTCCACTGATACATAAGGTTTCCCGGCTTCGTCCTGCAGGCAGATGACGTAGCCATTCTCTATAGACACTACATACGGATGCAATACATCATCCAGGAATGCCTGTTTCTTGTATTCCGCCCGCATCTGACGGATCACAAAATCATCCGGCAGATACTCCATGGCAATATTTATATACTGCCCATTGTTTACATGATGGTTGGTGTCCAGGTGGTGTTTTTTCACCACGATGGGTTCCAACAGTTCTCCACCTTCCGGCACGGCAATTTTGCGGGGGGCATACTCCATGTCCAGCTTTTCGTCTATTTCGTAGCCCTTATGCATGGCTTCGTTCACCATTACCGGTTTGCCGGTGCCGACATCCAGCAGACTCCATAAGGAGTTGGCTTTCGCCAGATATTCTCCCTGTTCATCCAGCATGGCAAAATTACGGTATCCCAAAAATACTTTTAGCTCATAGGGCAGCGTCACGATCTTTACTTTTTCCCCTAATTTCGGATAACGGTTCACCACGATCTGCCAGGAGGAAAGGACCCAGACCTGACCAATCTCCTTCATATAACCGATTCCCAGCCCCACATCCTCCGAATGGAAAGTGGAACAATCCTGAAAATAATTCAGTAATGCGTCCAGCGTAAGATACCCTTCACTGTCTGTCTCGCTGTAACGTATTCTACTGTCAAATGCGTACATAACTTCCGATCTCCTTTGCGGCGATGTTCTGCCGCAGCCGTTCTTTTTACAGATTTCCCGTAATTGCCGTAACAATCTCCGGGAACATCTGGATAATGATCATGGCGATCCAGAAAATACAGTAGCATATCATTCCCGGATTGCCGATCACGGTCTTGAATCTCCGTCCCTTTGCAATCTGTCCCGGCTCTAATTTCAGCTTCTTACGATATACAATGAACAATACAATTCCCGTAACCAATACTGCCAGAATAAACAATACATAGATCATATAGCCGATCCAGCCCGGCAGGTACTTCATCATGTAGTCCATGACAGCCTGTGAATCTGCCCCGTTCATAATGACTTCCTGGTATTCCTCCAGATGGATTG
>OGWS01001989.1_pt1 | contig 13869 bp, 8 predicted proteins | sample 1576111 | NCBI WGS metagenome assembly OGWS01 (sample SAMEA3541534, study PRJEB24748) | human gut metagenome | biome: human gut; feature: human-associated habitat; material: faeces | place: China | collected 2012
GATGGTCTTTGATGATGTTCCGGAAGAAACCAGACTGTGGAATCCGGATACCGCATCCGGATGGTTATCAGGATACACCAATCCTATGTTTCTGTCTGATTCCAAAAGTGTAAATATACGCTGCACAATTTCTGTTGAACCTAATAATGCGTTCAGTGAGTATCTTCTCCAGCCAACCCTCTCTTGTCCTGTATACAATGATTTCTTTGAATGCACATGTAAAAAATAATCATAGTTCTTTATTTCTCCAGCTAGCCACACATACAGAGGCGCAATATCCCTCCCCCGGTTTCCACATTCTATTATCACTATTCTGTTAGCGCGACTGATCCTGCTAAGATGTTTCCTTATCCTTTTCTTATTTGCAGATGCTTGACATGAAACAAAGACATCAAAACTATATGGTATATTGTTCAAATAATATACAAATTCATCCAATAAATCCTCGTAATATAAATGAACATGTACGGCAATCTTTTTTTCACATTTGGCCATCCTATCAATTTGATTATAAATAATCTCATTGTCACTTATACTATGTGTAACGTTCGGAATTCCAATGTCAAAGCCGTCAAGATTGCTATTTCTTCTGATAAGATAACCTTTAAACTCTTCCTTTAATTCCCTCGGACCATATTTTAATAAGATCTTACCTGCTTTAAGCACATGGTAAACACGTCGGTGCTCCCTGCAAAAAGCCATGACACCACGAAGGCATCTCGTCATCTTCCAGCTCCTAGAATTCTCATACGATAAACAAACTCTATTGATTTTTTGTTTTAGATGCTCATTCTCTCCTTGAATCGTAGCAACCATTACCGCGTATTCATCTATTCTTTTCTGACTATATCTACATTGTTGTTCATTCTCATTTATAGTTTGATATAGCACATCCACAGTTTCATTAATATTTTCCAATTGCTGTTGTTCTATCGGGATAGCAGACATAATGATACGAATCATCTTTGTATCATTCTTCCAGTTTTTAATATATAATTGTGGATCGTCACTTACAAATAAAAACATACTGTCTCCAATACGTTTTCCATTAGATTCCACTTGTGCCATGATTTCATAGTCAGAAGTTACCATGACCAACTCATGTATTATAACAATGCCGCTCCCCATCATTGGATCAATACGTATGTTTTCTACTCCAACAGGAACATCTATATTCCACCTGATGTCTTGCTCTATTGGGGTCTTTATCCTTTCCTTTTGAATTTCAGAAAATCCATCTCCACTATCCCAAAACACTTCTGTAGTGATCAAATTCTGCTCTAAAAGGCTAGGAATATTGATATATTTCTCAGCAAAATTATCATTTAATACCTCGCCCACACTTATTAAATCTCCCTTGGTATAACGCTGAAAAGATTTTTCCATTGTGTCATATACTGTCCTTTCGTCCTTCGTAATCTCGAACTCTCGGTAAAGTATTTCCTCCAGCGCGCCAGCTCGTTGCGAATTTCCAAAAACAAAACACTTGATTGCACGATAAAACAGAAAATTTAATGGTATGGGAAAATCAAACGTCCACTCATAATCGATCACATTCCATGTGTCTCCCACGATAATTATATTAGGAAGAATAAGATCTATGTCCAAGTTTCTCGTCCATATTAATTGTTCCGGTAACTGACATTCTCCAAATATCCTATAAAATTGATCTGTATATTTTATTTCAGATCCTTTATATACTTTTCTGATTATGTTTTTGTACTGAGTGATCAGTGTGATTGCTTGTGCTATATCGTCTGCTTCTATTGCATTATTAATTAATGTCTCTAAACTCTCGCCATCCAAATACTCCAAAATCAGTGTGCCATCCTCTATCTGGCATTCATTTATTCTGATATTTGTTGATTCAAACATCTGTTTTAAGACATCTTTATTATATTCTATTTTTTGCAGGTGCTCTCTGCTTTTATCGGTACATGCTACTTTCCGAACAAATCTACTTCTATTTTTCTCCTCACAAATATCAGTACGAATCTGAAATTCCTCAGCCCTCTCATTTGAATACTTAGAATAGATCATTTTCTGCATTATTACTCTCCTACATACAATACTTCTGTATTGCCTTATTGTATCTCCTAGTTCGCGGCCACAAATATATATGAATTTGAAAATTCTGCATATTTGTTCTGCTCAATCAATTGATTGTATACTTTTGTTTCCTCAAATAAAACCAATCTCTTTTCTCCGCCAAAATAAAAGTTCTCGTTTAGTTCTCCCAATTTTGGCATATAGTCATTCGAATAAATTCGCCTCGTACTTCTATAATCCGGATAAGGATAATATAGTGTAATATCTGTAAACCCAGTGTCACGCAATTGTTGTAATATCTGGTCTTTATCCACACCATATTCACCAGAGTAGAGTTCCTCGAAATATTCCATATTATCAGCACTCCCATTCCAATATTTGAGTCCATATCTATTATCAGCCACAATCACCATGTAGCCTTTCGGCTTAATTAAAGATCGTATATCATCTAAATTTATGTCGTTTATACTGTCCCAGATAATCACATAATCATATCTTTTATTATGCAATCTATCATCGTTTTCCTTTACAGTCCCCTGATGAATTTCCAGATTATGCGCGGACTGATTGCGGAGACGGTTGATTTGACATTGTACCTCCGATTCTTCAACACAATCTACCCACTTCACCTTATGTGTCAAATACTCTGATGCGGCTCCACACCCCGCATTCAGTTCTAGAACCTCATCTTCTCTTTGAAAGGGAAGCCATGCGATCGCATTGCTACGACTTGGCGAGAACTCTCTCACCAAATCATACTCTCCTGAATATTTTTTTATCAGATTTTTGGTGTTTCCATGTTCATTCTGCAATATAGATAAAACACGATTATATTGAGTTTCTGTTGATAAACTACTCATCAATATCCTCCATCCTCAGCATAGAATCCATCTCTCCGTCCACTGCACGAACCATTCCTGACGCTTGTCTCCCGATATCATGATGCCGATTTGATATCTATGATCTTTTGAATCTAAGTCATTCTTGTCGACCAGAATTTCATATCCGACTGCCGCGTTTTCATAATTATAGGTTCGCTTGACTTCTTCTGAAACAAAACGCTCCACATCGACTCGATAGCACTTACCCGTTTCACCCCGCAAGACCAAATATAATTCTCGTTTACTATCCTCGCCGAGATTTCCCGTGTAGAACCAGCCCACAACACGAACCAGAGAATCCATGTATTCCACACTATTAATGCGCGCCATAAAATTGATAGACTCTGTATCAAAATCAATGACAAAATCTTCCATGCTGCTCTCTGTCTGCAGCGGCTCATGATCGCCAGCCCCCTGCATCTGGATACTAAAGGAGATATTATATCCCCCCAGATTGCGATTATAGAAGGGATCATAACCCTCAAATGCAGGATGATTTTTATATAATTTGCTGCGTTCCATCGCAAGTCGAAGCATCTTTTCATCATCCTGATTGTCAAGCCCACGGCTCACAGACTCATAATGATACAAGATGACGTCATTACGACATACATTATAATAACCAGCCTCTGCCAGTTTAAAACACAGGTCAATATCATTGTAGGCAACCGGAAATTCTTCATCAAAGCCGCCAACCTCATAGAACTTTGCCCTATCAACCATCAAACAGGCGCCGGTCACTGCCAGCCAGTCATATTCCACACGATTTCTCGCGAAATAATAAGACTGTGCATCATCCATATGACTAAATGCATGAGACGGTCCGCAAGTCAGGTTTAACACACCATCATGCTGGATATCTGTCGAATCCGGATATAAAAGTTTGGCTCCAACGGCACCCACATGTTCCTGGGCGGCATGTCCGGTCAGACGATCCAGCCATCCCTGATGCAGGATTCCAATATCATCATTCAAGAATAAGAAATATTTTCCGGATGCATGCTCCGCACCAATGTTGCACATATGTGAAAAGTTAAAGGTCTGCTTTTCATAGATGTAGTGTATATTCTTGCCGGCAATATAATCATTGATCTTGTCCTGCACATCCTGCGCACTGCCATTATCCACAATAATGACCTCATAGTTCGGATAATCCGTAAACTCTGCAATGGTAGCCAGACAATGCTTTAAAATATCAAAATTGTCTTTAGACGGAATGATGATACTTACTTTCTCGTTTGTGTCATTGTGGTAGACCAGACGGTATTGGTACTCGCCGTCCACATACTCCACATCGGCATGCAGTCCGCGTCGTGTGATCATTTCTTCTTTTAATTTCTTTGCCACTTCCAGTGCATACGGCTTGGAATTCGGATCATACGCCACCGATTCTTTTCGTTCGCGCCAATGGTAAAGAATTTTGTCTACATGTCCCACGCGCCGATTTGTCGTATGCTCCATAAAGCGCAAAACAAAATCGTAATCCTGACTGCCATTGTACTTTGTGCGCAGACCGCCTACTTCTTTGACGATCTCGGTTCGATACACAGACAGATGATTGGTATAGTTCAGACACATAAAGGCATCCGGTGACCAATCCGGTTTAAAGAAAGGTGTATGACGATCTTTTACAGGTATTGCAAACGTGCCTTCCCTGGTTGCCTGACACTCCTCGGTAATTTTATCCTCATCACTATAGATAAAGTCCAATTCCTGGTTTTCATTCAAAAGATATGCCACCTCATATAATGCCTGCGGAGCCAGAACGTCATCACAATCCATAAAGGCAATGAACTCCCCTTGCACTTGTGCAAATCCTGTATTGGTCGCCTCTGAAATATTGCCGTTTTCTTCCCGATAGATCACACGGATCTTCGGCATGTCACTGTACTCAGACAGCACCTGTCGGACATTCTCCCATGAAGAATGATCGTCCACCAGGATGAGTTCCCAGTTTTCATATGTCTGTTTTCTGACAGAATCGATGCAGTCGCGCAGCATCTGGCTTGAAACATTATAAACCGGTACTACAACAGAAATCAGAGGGGCATATGACAAGACCCCCTGATTCCAGACCGTCGGCTCTACTTCTTCTATCCACTGTCGGAATATATCAATATTCTGATAGTTACCAATGCGCAATATTCGTTTTATAATACGTTTTGCTTTTCTCGCTGCTCGTCTAATCATGCCGTAAAACTATAACCCTTCTGCAATCTCCATCAGATACTTTCCGTAATCTGTTTTTAAAAGCGGCTGTGCCAGTTTTACCAGCTGCTCCTTATCAATAAATCCTCTCTTGTATGCAATCTCTTCAATACAAGAAATGTAAAGTCCCTGTCGCTTCTGAAAAGCAGATACAAAGTCTGCTGCTGCAAGAAGCATGTCATGGTTTCCTGTATCAAGCCATGCAAATCCACGTCCCAATGTCTCTACGTGCAAATCTCCACGCTCTAAATAAGCATTGTTTACTGCTGTGATCTCAAGTTCTCCTCTGGCAGACGGCTTGATTGTCTTTGCAATCTCAACGACCGAATTATCATAGAAATACAGACCCGGAACCGCGTAATTTGACTTTGGATTTTCCGGCTTTTCCTCGATCGAAATAGCCTTACCATTTTCGTCAAACTCAACCACGCCATACTCTCTCGGATCTCTGACATAGTAGCCGAAGATGGTAGCCCCAGGTTCGTTCTCAGTTCTATCTGCTGCACGTCTTAATACCTGTGAAAAACTCTGACCATAGAAGATATTATCGCCAAGTACCAACGCCACTGCATCTTTTCCTATAAAGTCTGCACCGATAATAAACGCTTCTGCAAGTCCATTCGGCTGCTCCTGAATGGCATACTGGATATCCATGCCTAACTGACTACCATCTCCAAGAAGATCCTCAAAGACAACCACATCCCTTGGTGTAGAGATAATTAACACTTCACGAATACCTGCCAACATCAGTGTTGACAGCGGATAGTAAATCATCGGCTTATCATATACCGGCATGATCTGCTTGCTGATTGCCTTGGTCAATGGATATAATCTGGTTCCTGAACCACCTGCTAAAATAATACCTTTCATTATGTTTCCTCCTTTATTTCAAGTTCTTTATTTATTTTCATCCATTCTTTATATAAAGTACGATCAATAATGCAATCAGGATCACTGCCATGACTCCCATTGCGATCAAAAGAGCTTTCATCATACCGGATAATCCCTCGGTACGAATCTCCTGAATCTGCTCGGACATGGATTTCTGTCCAGTCTGAACCTCTGCCTGAGAATCATTTTCCGTCGTCTCCAGCGAATCTGTCACAGTTTCAGCCGCCTCTGTTTCTGAAGATTCTGCTGCTGTTTCAGCTGTCTCTTCCACGGCCGGAGTTTCTGTCGGCTGTGCTTCTGCCACATAGCCTACAAACTGCCCGCTATAGTAATATCTGGTCAGTATCTTTCCATTTCGTTCTGCTGTATCGGTTGTCAGATCATTGACCGTAACGCCTTTTGGCACTGTCATTGCTGTTCCGTCCACATCAATTGTATCAAAATTATCAAATGCATAATTAAATAATGATGTGCTGTCGGTACAGTTGATTCCAAGATCCGCTGCACGCATGGTAACCGCTATATACGTACGTCCGTTTCGTTCAGCAGCTGTCACAAGTGTATGCTGTGCATCCGTTGAAAATCCGGTCTTACCGCCTATGCAGTCTGCATAATAAAGATTGGACTCTTTTGCCATGAGCGGCATATGCGTATGCATAACCCTTGCTTCGCTTAAATTCGTTGCCGGGATCTTATAATTCGAACATTTCATCACCTGACGGAAACGTTTATTTCGAAGGCATGCACGCATGATCTTTGCCAGGTCATGAGCACTGGAATAATGATTTTCATCCGGCAGCCCACTGGCATTGGCAAAATGTGTATGTGTACATCCAAGTTCTTTTGCCTTCTGGTTCATCATTTCAACAAAATTTGCTTCTGTCCCACCTACCGTCTCAGCAATCTGTGCACAGACTTCATTGGCTGATTTAATATATGCAGCCATCCAGCAGTCCTTCATCGTCATCGTTTCACCAAGCTGTGCGTTGATGTTACTGCTGTCCCAGGTGACATCCCTGATTCCTGTTTCTGTAAAAGTAACAATATCCTTTGGGGAACTGTTCTCGATTGCAACCAACAGCGTCATGAGCTTTGTCGTGCTGGCAGGATAACGATATTCGTCCATTCCTTTGTCATACAAAACCGCTCCCGTATCTGCATCGATCAGAACTGCTGTTTCTGACGTGACAGCGGGAGCTGCCGGCCAACCTGCAATGCTGTCACTCGCTACCGGTGCAGGAGTTCCATTTGCAGTTACGGTTGCTGCCTGTGCTGTCGCAGAAGACACCAGAATCACTGCCGCACCAACACCAGCCGCAATCCGGTATATTCCTTTGTTCATCTATTTACCTCCATTGTTATAAGCTGCTATCTTATACAGCCTGTCAGATTCTGCTTTTTAAAGCTAGACATATCTCATATTATTTTCTCACAATCGCTCTGTAAATTCAATGCCTATTTTCGCTAAAATCTTTTTCCATATCTCTGTGCATAAAAAAACGCTGTACAGATCAGGAGAATTCCTAAAATATACAGCGTTTCTGATCTCATCTTTTATGAGATATTATTTTGTTTTATACATTGCTTCGTAATATTTCTGATAGTCACCACTGGTAACATTTTTCATCCAGTCTTCATGCTCAAAGAACCACTGGATTGTCAGACGGATACCATCTTCGAAACAGGTTTCCGGATACCAGCCAACTTCCTCTTTGATCTTGTCCGGTGCGATCGCATAACGACGGTCATGTCCCTTACGATCTTCTACATATGTGATCAGGTTCTCACTGACAAGTTCTTTACGAGGATCCCCTTCCGGGAGCATCTCCTGCAGAGTATCCAGAATGATATGGATGATCTGAATGTTCTGTTTTTCGTTGTGACCACCGATATTATATGTCTCGAAAAGTCTTCCCTTTTCCTGTACCATATCGATTCCTTTTGCATGATCCATAACATAAAGCCAGTCACGAACATTTTTTCCATCTCCGTATACCGGAAGTTTCTTTCCCTGAAGTGCATTGTTGATGATCAGCGGAATCAGTTTTTCCGGGAACTGGTATGGACCATAGTTATTACTGCAGTTTGTGATATTTGCCGGGAATTTGTAAGTATCCATGTAGGATTTTACCAACATATCAGAGGATGCTTTACTTGCAGAATACGGACTGTGCGGATCATATGGAGTTGTCTCATAGAAAAATCCGCCGTTCTCTTCCAGAGATCCATATACCTCATCCGTTGATACATGCAGGAATTTTTTGTCCGGTTTGAATGTTCCGTCCGGAAGTTCCCATGCAGATTTTGCTGCATTCAGCATAACCAGAGTTCCAAGTACGTTTGTCTTAACAAAAACTTCCGGATTACGGATACTTCTGTCTACATGACTCTCTGCTGCAAAATGAACGACTCTGTCAATGTCATTTTCATCAAAGATCTTCATGATTGCTTCGCTGTCACAAATATCAGCTTTCACAAATGTGTAATTTTCACGGTCTTCAATATCTTTCAGATTTTCAAGATTTCCTGCATAAGTCAGTTTATCTACATTGATAATACGGATCTCGTTGTCATATTTTTTAAACATATAATGAATATAGTTGGATCCGATAAATCCTGCGCCACCAGTTACAAGGTATGTTCTCATTATTTTACTTTCCTCCTGAAAAGCGCCCTCCATTTGGGAGAGCGCTGTATTTTATTATTTACTTACAAGCCGGGTCCGTCGGGTCAAAGTTCTTGCTGCCTCTTAAAGGTGTGAGTGCTTTTCTGCCCAGAGGTCCTTTGAGTGCTTCATTGGATGTATATGTGCCATCAAAGATATGAATCTTGGAACCATTGCAGTTGTCCCAAACCCATTTTGCATCAGCTACACAGGCACGGATGCATCCGTGAGATGCCGGATTTCCAAGTCTCAGGTATTCTCCAACCGGAAGATTATAACTGTTTGCCTGACCACATGCTACGGAATGAACAAAAATACCATTCACAACATGTGTTCCATACTGTCCCCAGGATGGTCCCATCAGTTCCTGCCAGCGTCCTGCTCTGTGCATTGTCCATGTACCGGTAGGTGTCTCTGTACCGGCTTTACCAACAGAAACGCGGATTGTTTTGATCGGGATTCTCATGGTGCTGTCTGTGTAAACAGTCAGCACTCCGTTCACACGATCACAGGTCAGATAATAGCTGCTGCGTCTGAACTCATTTGTTCTGTCGTTGACTCTGTATCCTCTGCTGTTAAATCTGTACTGCATACCATTGATCCATCTGGTTGTATTCTTGACATATTTACCAGTCTTCGGATCGATATAACGTACATAGTTTCTGTTGTTATTTACAACAACCCAGCCAGCCTCAATGAAACGACCTCTGCCATCCAGGCTTCCGTAAGTTCCATTGTGTTCTACACCGGTTTTATTTGTTACAGCTGTCAGATTCTTGAAATAGAAGTAATAGAATCTTCCGTCTGTCTTGATACGTTTCCAGCCATTTTCTGCAAGTACACCGCTTTTGGAAGCATAATAGTATCTGCCATTATACTTAACCCATTTGCTTTTGTATACTTTACCTCTATATGATTTGGAACTGGATCTCTGGAAGAAGTAATATTTACCATTAATTTTGGTAACACCACTTGCCATACGTCCGTCTGCGAGATAATATCTTCCGCTCTTCCAGCAGTTTATAAAAGAGTTACCTTTGGAAGAGAAATAGAACCATCCGACAAATTTACCATTGACAGTAACTTTCTTGATTCCCTTCTGTTCCTGAACACGTCCTGCTACTTTTCCGAAATAATAATAGCGGTTTCCTGCTCCGGAAAGTTTCACCCAACGATTTTTCCAGGTAGCGCGACGTCCGTTGCCGGTGAAATAGTATCTGTATTTACCGTATTTGATCAGTTTGTTTCTGTATGCAACACCATTACCGTCAGCCATATAATAATATCTGTCAGCACCCTTGACTGGTTTTCTGTTTCTGATCAGGTAACCATTTGCATCCAGCAGATAAAGATTGTCGCTGTTACTCAGAAGCTTGTATGCTCCGATTCCTTTTTTCTGGTAATCTCCGTTTGCATTAAAATAACGCCACTGTGTACCCTTATTGGTACTCTTTCCAAACCATCCGTTGACTGCCATCTTACCAGGAATATCTCCTGCAGATGCTGCGGGCTGGAAATAGCAGATGCCTCCGCTGATCTTCTGGTCTCCTACGTATGGCTTACCACCATTCAGAAGATAGTAAAAAGCTCCATTGATACTGTAAATCTTGTTTGCTTCAAGATTTACCTGTTTACCATTATCATGACCATAATAGTTAAATGCTCCCTGACCTGCATCCCAGATCCATGTATCGGAAATTGCCTGACCGAGCTGAGAATTATAAGGTGTCTTCTTATCTGCAGTCTGAACATCGCCTTCTGTACGGAAATAATAGAAATCATTTCCAACAGCATTTCTTCCTGTCAGAAGATATCCATCTTTATCAAATGCATAATATCCTGAAGCCAGAACACTGTTATTAACATTCAATGTTGTAATCTTTACCAGGCCATCTGCTGATGTATAATAAGCACTTGCACCTGCTTCCTCCGCCTGCTGTTCATCTGCAGCCGGCTGTGTCTCATCTGTCTGCTGTGTTTCTACTGCTGTCTCAACAGCTGCCTGTGATTCATCTACTACAGCTTCTGTAGTTTCTGCTGCTGTATCAACAGCTGCATTCTCATCAGTTCCTGCTGCTTCTGCAGTTTCTTCTGTTCCGACAGCTGCTGCAGTTTCCTGTATTCTGGAAGGTGAGTACTTTTCCAGTTTCCATTTGCCATTTACAAATTTCCATCTTGTATACTCAAGGGAAGCTACTTTACCATTAGCATCAGATGATTCATTTGCTTTACCAGCTTCTTCTGCAGTTTCTTCTGTCACTGCCGGAGCCTCATCCTCTGCCTCTTCAGTCACAACCTCTTCCTCACCGGAACTAAAATCAACATCTGCCTGATTTTCCGTATCTGCCGGAACGCTATCTTCTGCCTGATCTGCATCATCTGCTGCCGCATCTGAATCGATATCGACTGCAGAATCATCTACTACTGCGGAATCATCTACTACTGCAGAACCATCGTTCTCGTCCGCAACGGACGCTTCATCAGATTCCGTTTCCTCTGCTGCTGACACCTCAGAAGAAAATTCGGCTGCACTGACAATACTTGCTTCTGCACCGGTAGATGCGCACATTGCAAGGCTCAACATTACTGCCACAACTTGTTTTTTCACGACTACTCCTCCTTAAACTTCTTTACATATGTTTCTATTCACCAAGACCACTGCTGATCGCATCGGTCAAAGCTTTCAATGCTTCCTGTTCGTCTGCCCCTTCGCAGACCAGTTCAATTTCATCTCCGCATTTTACACATGCTCCCAGTACACTCAATACACTCTTCGCGTTTGCTGTACCGCCTTCAAAAGTGAATGTGATCGCGGAACTGTATTTTATAGCTTCATTACACAATATACCAGCCGGGCGCAAATGAAGTCCCGATGGATTATTGACTGTTATCTTCTGACTTACCATTCTGAAATCTCCTGTTAATTGCTTTCATCTGCTGTAGAAATTTTGGAAATCTCCACCCCTGTCGTTACTTCGTCTACCAGCTCATATCCCTTCGGTATTTCTATGCTGACAGGCACTTCATAACTTCCTTCGCTCATTCCCTTAAGATCTATTGACGCTTTAATATCGCCTTCTGTGAGATCTGCAAGATCATCGGAAGTTTTCTTAACACGAATTTCTATCTTTGCAGTATCAAATGAAACCTGCATTCCCTCAGGTGAATCATTCACAATTATATTCTTTGTCGGAACCTCACATACATTGCTTCCCTCCGGAAGAATATTTACTCTAACAAATACATCTTCACTGGAATCGCTGGTAAGCTTCAGGCCATCCGGAAGATAATCTGAAATATTGATTTTCTCTTCAAAATCACTGTTTCGATCCGAAATATCCGCCACAGAACCCGGCAGCCAGATCGTATTATTCTGCTCTTTCAGTGATGCCAGTGCATCTTCACTTCCGGCAATACTGATCACATTCGGTGTTGTCATAATACTCTCCACCTGATATCCTGCTGCCGGAGTACCGGAATACTCTGCACTGATTCTGACATTCGACTGAACTTTCCATAATTTTGCAGTTACATATACTTTCGAAACATTCAGATAACCCATGTCTGTATCGGTAAATTCCTCACCGTTCTTATCAATGATCTTGACATCGGTCTCCTGAGTCACATCTTCCATTGCTCCATCTACATCGATGGAAGCATTTACCTTATCTATTTTATTGATCAGAGACACCGGACCTGTAATTTTGATTTTCTCCGGATTGGAAGTCAGCGCTCCAATTTCATAGCCCCTGTCAGGTTTTGTGTTGTTTGTATTCACATTTACTACAAACTCCTGTGTATCTTTATCCTCCAGATGAAGGCTCATATTCTGCGGACTCACTTCAATATTGTCTGCTGAAATCCGCCCACAGGATACAGTGATCGGAACCATGACCGGATCTGTTTTCAGGCTCACCGCCTGCTGAAGATCCGCAACCGCACGAATATCATTGAGTGAGATCCTGTCCAGGATCTTTCTCTGAGCTTTGATCGTCACACGGATGGGAACCTGTTCTTCATCCTGCATACACATTTTTCCGTCTGCATCGATATATGCCTCATTCAGCAATTCCACATCTGACACAATGAATGACTTTGTACTGATCGGATTGTTTATATTGACAACCAGAAGCCATACCAGAATAGCAATTGCAAGAGACAGAATTTTCAAAGAAAGATTATTTCCTATTTTTTTCTTCATGTTTCACTCTTCCCTTCAACAACTGTCTCAGTTTGTTGTTATCCACAATTTTCTTATTCTGTGCTTTTTCCAGTACTTCACGAAGCTGACTGCTGCTGATATTTCTCAACAGCCGACCGTTCTGTGCCACAGAAACCTGTCCTGTTTCCTCTGAAACAATGATCGTAACAGAATCTGTCACTTCACTGATTCCAACACCTGCACGATGTCTGGTTCCAAGCTGTTTACTCAGTTCCATATTGTCAGACAGTGGAAGATAACAGGTTGCAGCAACAATACGATTTCCTCTTACGATCACTGCACCGTCATGGAGTGGTGTATTGTGTTCAAAAATATTGATCAGCAGCTGACTGGTCAAAAGAGCATCCACATTGATTCCCGTTCTGACATATTCATCAAGTCTGATCTCCTGTTCGATCACGATCAGTGCGCCTGTCTTAACCTCAGCCATATCAAAACATGCTTTGATCAGTTCATTGACCGTCTTATCTGTAAATCTTTCTTTTACTTCTTTGCCGGAATCAAAAGGAAAAATGGATGCCATGATTTTTTTCTGTCCCAGCTGTTCCACGACCTTTCGCAATTCAGGTTGAAATATTACAACGATCGCCGTGATCAGTGCACTGGCCAGTTTTGATACGATCCACAGGATCGTATTCATCTTAAATATATAAGCAATAATAAGAAATGCGCCAATGACCAGAAGTCCCTTAAGCAGAGTATATGCGCGTGTAAATTTGATCCACACCATGAACTGATATACAAAAAATGTAATCAGGATTATTTCAATGATATCGATAATACTGACAGACGGCAGATTGATATCTGATAAATATCTTGCCAGTATGTCTGTAATATTCCGCATAAACTCTCCTCTCCTTCTGTTGCTGTTGTCAGGTTACTTTTGCCGGATCACAGATCCTTCAGGGATTCCTCCAGCTTTTTCTCAAAATCAATATCATCTATATCAGCCT
>OGWS01002001.1_pt1 | contig 13749 bp, 16 predicted proteins | sample 1576111 | NCBI WGS metagenome assembly OGWS01 (sample SAMEA3541534, study PRJEB24748) | human gut metagenome | biome: human gut; feature: human-associated habitat; material: faeces | place: China | collected 2012
TGACCTTTCTGTATCTGGAACACTGCACCCTTGGCCGACAGGACGGCGCAATCACCGTTACAGACGAAAAAGGGATCGTTCAGATCCCGGCGGCGGGCATCTCGGTGCTGCTGCTGGGGCCGGGTACACGGGTGACCCACCGTGCCATGGAACTTATGGGTGACACGGGCGTGGGTGCTGTCTGGGTAGGTGAGCACGGTGTGCGGTATTACGCCCATGGCTGTCCCCTGACCACCCACTCGCAGCTGTTGCTGCGGCAGGCAGAACTGGTCAGCAACACCCGCAAGCACCTGGATGTGGTACGCAAGATGTATCAGCTCCGTTTCCCGGACGAAGATATCTCCCGGCTGACGATGCAGCAGCTGCGGGGACGCGAGGGCAGCCGTGTGCGGCAGGTATACCGCAAAGCTTCCAAGGATACCGGTGTTCCGTGGAGCGGCCGACTGTACCGCCCGGAGGATTTTGCATCGGGAGATGCCGTCAATCAGGCGCTTTCTGCCGGTCACGCCTGTTTGTACGGTCTGGCGCACGCGGTGATCGTGGCATTGGGCTGCGCCCCGGGTCTTGGCTTTGTTCATGTGGGGCACGAGTGCTCCTTTGTGTACGATATTGCCGACCTGTACAAGGCCGAGGTGACCATTCCCATCGCCTTTGAAGTGGCGGCACAGGCTCCGGACGACCTGCCGGCCGTAGTGCGCCGCCGGGTGCGGGATGCCATGGTAGAGCATCATATTCTGGAGCGCATGGTGCATGATATCCGGTATCTGCTCCTGAATGAGGATGAGCGGGAACAGGAGCCGGAAGCTGTTTATCTGTGGGACAACAAAGTGGGCACTGTGGCCAACGGCATCAATTATTTTGAAGAAGAGGGTGATGAAACATCGTAGTTCTCACCATGACGAACTGCCCGCCAAAACTGCGCGGGGATCTGTCCAAATGGTTGTGCGAGATCAACACGGGCGTTTATGTGGGCAATGTGAGCAGCCGCGTGCGGGATGCCTTGTGGGAGCGGGTGTGTCAGAACCTGAAAAACGGACAGGCAACACTGGTGTTCACCACGGCGGGAGAGCAGCGGATGGATTTTCGCACCCACAATACCGCATGGGAAACCGTGGACTTTGACGGGATCAAACTGATGCGACGACCGCTGCCGCAGGCCGAACAAAACCAAATCGACCTGAAACCCGGGTTCAGCAAAGCGGCACAGCAGCAAATGGCGCGGAAAGCGGGCAGAACAAAGCCGAGCACAGGCAATTACACCGTGATCGATCTGGAAACCACCGGCCTGAAAGCCGCGTCCGATTCCATCATCGAATATGGAGCGCTGCGGGTCCGGGACGGTGTACCGGTGGAGGAGCTGACCATGCTGGTCTGCGTGGAAGAAAACGTTCCGGCAGAGATCACAGCCCTGACAGGACTCAGCGCTGCGGAATTGCAGCAGGGAACAGAACCACGGGAAGCGCTGAATAGCTTTTTGTTGTTTATTTGCAAAGACCCACTGGTGGGACATAATATTGCCTTTGATCTGGAGTTTCTGCGCATGACCTGCAAACGATATGGCTTTCCGGCACCGACCAACCGCCAGATCGACCTTGCACAACTTGCCCGCCGAAACCTTACAAGGATCGCAAATTATAAGCTGGTGACGCTGGCACAGCATTTTCAGCTGGCAGAAAAAGTGGAGCATCGCGCCCTGCCGGACTGCCGTCTGATACAACAGGTTTATTGCAAACTGAAGGAAACAGCGGTACAATAGCAACAGGAGGCACGGTGCTACGGGATCTTTTTAGTCTTTTCCCCGCATACGCGGGGGTGATCCCTGCGTTCATGATCTCGTCGAAGCCGGGAAGGCCTTTTCCCCGCATACGCGGGGGTGATCCCAAGGTTTGACAGCATGTTCAGGCCGTTTGCGTCTTTTCCCCGCATACGCGGGGGTGATCCCGATTGGCAGCCATGTTGCGAGTCCTGATAAGACTTTTCCCCGCATACGCGGGGGTGATCCCATACGATAACGACCATGTGCCAAAGAGCTACGCTTTTCCCCGCATACGCGGGGGTGATCCCTGCTCAACCAGTCGGGACAGGTCAAGCACGGTCTTTTCCCCGCATACGCGGGGGTGATCCCCGTTAATACGGATATACAGCCCAGAAAACAGACTTTTCCCCGCATACGCGGGGGTGATCCCACAGCACAATTCCTGCAAAACGCCATGAACGCCTTTTCCCCGCATACGCGGGGGTGATCCCGCTGATACTGCCCTGAACGGGCGTTGCGATACCTTTTCCCCGCATACGCGGGGGTGATCCTGCAGACCAGAGCGCTCAGGAAGCCGCTAGCAGCTTTTCCCCGCATACGCGGGGGTGATCCTCATAAGCAGAATGGTTTTGATCGAAGGAAAAGCTTTTCCCCGCATACGCGGGGGTGATCCTAGGATTTGCTGCAACGAAAGACACAATAGTGCCTTTTCCCCGCATACGCGGGGGTGATCCCTACGCAGAATGCAAGCGGCTGGGCATCCCCTGCTTTTCCCCGCATACGCGGGGGTGATCCCAAAACCACGCGCAGAATGCCGCTTTACAGCGTCTTTTCCCCGCACATGCGGGGGTGATCCTCAAAAGCAAAGCCCGGCACGACCTGACCCTGCCTTTTCCCCGCACATGCGGGGGTGATCCCAACATCCAGCCCATGAGCAAGGATGTGCAGGCCTTTTCCCCGCACATGCGGGGGTGATCCTTGTATTACCGCAACGATGGACGAGATAATTACCTTTTCCCTGCACATGCGGGGGTGATCCCGACTGCGCCGGAAGGCGGCTGGAACGTGGGCACCTTTTCCCCGCATACGCGGGGGTGATCCTGGATGGCAGAAGGAAAAGCGGAAATTGCACGAACTTTTCCCCGCATACGCGGGGGTGATCCCGGCATCGACGTGGACTTGAAAACCGCGCAGGGCTTTTCCCCGCATACGCGGGGCTTACAAAAAAGAACCACGGGCGCAACGGAAAGTGAAATGATATTTCTGGAAAGGAGAACTCTGCAATTTTATCGCCCGCCTAGGCTGCGATCAAGAATCCCCGCAAGTGATCGCGTAAGGGCTTGAACCGACACAAATAACACAAATAAAGCATAACAAATACCCCTCGGTTTCCTGCTGCGGAAGCCGAGGGGTGTTTTGCGTATTAAGGGTGGAACGAATGCGCACTGTGATTTTATTCTGCCTTCAGGCGGAGCAAGGTGCCGGACTTTTCAATGCGGTAAAAGCCTGCGCTGCCGTCCACGCCGAACTGCAGCTGCAGCTTGAGCGAAGAGTGCGACAGCGCGCGCACCGAAGGCGCAATCCAGTGCACCAGTGCCAGCAGCAGCGGCAGGGTGACGACCAGCTCAGTGGCATCCTGCAGTGCGGCCCAGCACTTCACAGTAGAGCAGCTGGTCCAGATCGATGCGGGAGATGCCGGTCTTGCAGCGCAGGATCAGGCTGCGCTGGTCGGCGCGGCGGCACTCGGCGATCATCGAATCCGTCAGACGGAAAAAGCTGTCCTCCCAGATGGGCTTGAGCTGGTAGAAGTAGGCACCCACCACATAGGATTCCACTGCAAACTCGGCGGAAGAAGTGAGAAAGATGATCTTGACGACGTTATCGTACTGCCGGATCTCCTTGGCGGCGGTAATGCCGTTTTCGGCCGGCATGATGACATCCAGAAACAGGATATCGTACCGGGTGCCCTTTTCGATCTCGGCCAGCAGATCCAGCGGGCTGTGAAAGGCTGTGCACTGGATCTGGACACAGCGCTGGGCGCGATATTTTTCCAGCAGGGCAGAGAGCTGGTCCAGAACTGTTTGGTCATCGTCGCAGAAGGCGATCTGGATCATAACGGGTTTAACACATCCTTTGTTCGCGTCAGCCAGAAATTACAGCTGGGCCTTGCCCATGCAGTAGGTCTGCAGCACATCGTAGTTGTCGTCCAGCACCACAAGGTCGGCATCCTTGCCGATCTGGATGGAACCCTTGCGGTCATCCAGATGCAGGCAGCGCGCCGGGTTGATGGTGCAGGCGTTCAGTGCATAGTTGAAGGGCACCATGGCCTCCTCCACCAGAATGCGCAGGCCCTTGTTGATGTTCAAAGTGGAACCGGCCAGCGTGCCGTTGTCCAGATGGGCACTGCCGTCCGGGTAGATGGTGATATGGTTGCCGCCAAAGATGTACTCGCTGCCAATGGGGGTGCCCTTGGCCATCAGTGCATCCGAGATCATGATGGCGTAATCCGGGCCTTTGCTCATGAAGTAGTTGTTCAGGGCAGCAGGGGTGGAGTGGCAGCCGTCGCAGATGATCTCGCCGTACATGGTGCGGATGCGGTAGGCTGCGCCCACCAGACCGTTGGCGCGGTGGGCGAAGGGGGACATGCCGTTGTACACGTGGGTCATGGAGCGGGCACCGTTGGCATAGGCCATCACGGCCTGCTCATAGGTGGCGGCACTATGGCCGATGCTGACCACCACGCCGTGCCCGGTCAGGTAATGGGTCAGTGCAAACCCTTCGTCGTGTTCCGGTGCAAGGGTCACATAGCGGATGTGGCCGCGTGCTGCCTGCTGGTAGTGCTTGAACTGCTCCACGCTGGGCTTTGCGATGTACTCCGGAGGCTGTGCGCCCTTGTACTTCATATCGAGGTAGGGGCCTTCAAAGTGGATGCCAAGGATCTCGGCACCTTCGTAGCTGCCCTCCATCACGTCGGCCACATTGGCCACGGCGTTGGTCAGCACCTCCACGCTCTGGGTGACGGTAGTGGCCAGAAAGCTGGTCACACCCTCAGAGACGATATGCTTTGCCCAGTAGCGCAGGCCCTCCGGCTTTGCGTCGTTGGTGTCGAACTCGTAGGCACCATGGCAGTGGATATCCATAAAACCGGGCACGATGCGCTTGGAGCCATAGTCCACATCGGCCTGCTTTTCACCATAGGGGAAGATGCCGGTGATCTTGCCCTGCTCCAGCTCGACTGCGGCAGAAATGAACTGGTCGGCGATCCATACTTTTTTGCTCTGGATGATCATATAATCAGCCCTCCGATATCATCATAAAACCTGCATATGCTGCACACGACAGCACAACCATTCTACAGAAAAGTATAGCATTTTCTGGCGGGAATAACCAGCCTTCGCGCGCCTTTTCAAAAAAATTAAGCTGGAAAATGAAAAAACGATCGCAGCTTGCACAAAGAAACAGCGCAAAATCAGAAACCCGGAGCCTTTTTGAGCCGTTTTGGCCGAAAAAAGGTTCCGGGTTTTGTGCATGATCTTTTCAGAGAGCTGTTTTGCAACAGCCCCTTAATATGAAGTAAGCCCCAGGCTTACATCCAAAGCCTGATCCACACGTTTCTGATCTTCCGGCGTGATCTGCCCGGCCCGCTCCCGCAGGCGGTGCTTATCCAGCGTGCGGATCTGCTCCAGCAGCACCACGCTGTCCTTGGCAAGGCCGGTATCCGCTGCCCGGATATTGATGTGGGTGGGCAGGCGGGCTTTGTCCAGCCGGGATGTAATGGCCGCAGCGATCACGGTAGGGCTGTGCCGGTTGCCGATCTCGTTCTGCACGATCAGTACCGGGCGCACGCCGCCCTGCTCCGACCCCACCACTGGCGAAAGATCTGCGTAAAAAACTTCTCCTCTGTGTACCTCCATGGAATCTCCCTCCCTGCATTTGGAGGATGCGCCCCGCTTATGTGATGCGTCCGGCGCATCTTCGTCTGATCTCAGTATGAGCCGGCTGCGCGCCGGTTATGCAGCGCAGGGGATATTCCATTGTATGCACAAAGGCTTACAGAGTTTCCAGTGTGCAGAAGGCCAGCGCCATGCCGCCCTCGTGGCTCAGAGAGAGCCGGGCGGCAAGGCCATGGGCCTGCATCCATTCCGCCGTCTGGCCGGAAAAATGATAGGCAGGTGCACCGCTTTCCAGCCGGACAGCCTCGATCTCACACAGGGAGAACGGCTCCCGCAGGCCGGTGCCTGCCGCCTTTAAAAAGGCTTCCTTGGCGGCAAAGTTGGCTGCGGCGCTGGCAAGCCGGTGGGCGGCGCTGCGCCCGGCGGGCAGCGGTTCGTCAAGGCTCAGCGCAGCGCGTTCGGCCTCGCCGTACACCCGGCGGATAAAGGCTGCAGCGTGTGCGCCGGTAAGGCTTTTTTCCAGATGCGCGATCTCGCACAGGTCGCAGCCGATGCCATACAGCATAAAGGCCCTCCTTCTGCCGCATTTGCGGCGGTGCAGGCCGTCAGCCTGCAAAATCAGGACCGGAAATTTTATGCAAACTGTGCAAATCCGGTCTGTTTAGCTTGAAGTTTCCTCGCAATTCGTGTACAATGAATGTAGTTCTTCCTAAGGGGGTGTATTCCGTGAGTGGCGAGACCGCTATTTTTTCGATCCACGACAAAAAGGACTATGAGATCCATGAGATCGTACAGCAGGTGTACGATGCTTTAAAGGAAAAAGGCTATAATCCGGTCAATCAGCTGGTGGGCTATATCCTGTCCGAAGACCCCACCTACATCACGACCTATAAGAATGCCCGTTCCATGATCCGCAAGGTGGATCGTGACGATCTGCTGCAGGCCATGCTGCGCAGTTATCTGAACGTCTGATATCGCTTGTCTGCTCATGCCCCGCCGTCGCTATGATGGCGGGGCTTTTTCATAATAGAATGCAGATGCCGTTTACCGTTACAGCCCCTCCGGTGAAAGCGCAATTCAGAAAAATCCGCAGATCTTTCTGAATTGCAACTATATAAAATAAAATTTTCGCTGAAGATGGCCAGAGCGAAACGGAGGCCATTCCAACCGTTACGGCCGGAACGGCAGCGTAAAGATCTGGTTTACGACGACCTCATATTCCCACGGTTCCCGCGCCTTGCGCAGCTGCTTTTCCAGCTTTTCGGCCCCCTCAAACTTGTGGATGAGGCAGAACCAGTGTCCCTTCATGCGGCTCACCGCGCACCCGGCGCTGCCGAACAGTTCGGAGTATCCGTGGTAGAGGTCGTCAAGGTATCCGCGCAGCTCTTCCCGTGCGGCCGGTGCGCCGCCGCGTGCTTCACGGAAGAGCGCCGGGTCCGCAATGATGCCGCGCCCCACCATGATGCCGGACAGCTGCGGATACTGCGCTTCCAACGTGTGCAGGTCCGCAGCGGTGGTCACATCGCCGTTGTAGCACACGGGCATCCGGCACCCGGGCAGGGAGGCAGCAAAAGCGGCACGGTCGGCCTGCCCGCGGTAGAGCTGGCGCATCACACGCGGGTGGATGGTCAGCTCACAGATGGGATACCGGTTATAGATGTCCAGAATGGCAGCAAATTCTTCCGGCTTTTCCACGCCCAGCCGGGTCTTGACCGAGATAGGCCCTTCCGCATTGGCAAATACGGCGGCAAGAAAAGCGTCCAGCTTGACGGGGTCGCGCAGCATCCCGGAACCCTTGCCTTTGGCGGTGACGGTGCCGGAAGGACAGCCGAGGTTCAGGTTCACCTCGGTGTAGCCAAGGCCGCGCAGCTCGCCGATCATCCATGCGGCAAGTTCGCCGTCCTTTGCCAGCAGCTGCGGGATCACCGGTGCGCCGGGGTTTGCCGCAGGGGCAAGCTCGGCCATCTTCTTTTTAATGAGCACCCGGTTCTCCGGCGGGGAGATGAAAGGGGCATAGTAGCGGTCGGCATTGCCAGCAGGGCCGAACCATTTCTGGTGTGCCTGCCGCCACACCCGGTCGGTCAGGCCCTCCATGGGGGCAGCATAGTAATTCATGGGCAAATCTCCAAAGTGTTTGATAGGGATATTGTAACAAAAAACTCCCGCCCTGTGAAGTCACAGAACGGGAGAAGCGAGCTTTTTGAAAGATCAGTCTGCAAACAGCGGGGTGGACAGATAGCGGTCGCCGGTATCGGGCAGCAGGACCACGATGTTCTTACCGGCATTCTCCGGGCGCTTTGCCAGCTGCAGGGCAGCATAAACAGCAGCACCGGAGGAGATACCCACCAGCACGCCTTCCTTGTGGCCGATCAGACGGCCGGTGGCAAAGGCATCGTCGTTCTCCACGGCGATGATTTCGTCATACACCTTGGTGTCCAGTACGTCCGGCACAAAGCCCGCGCCGATGCCCTGGATCTTGTGTGCGCCTGCGGTGCCCCTGCTCAGCACAGGAGAGGAAGCAGGCTCTACAGCCACCACCTTGACGTTCGGGTTCTTGCTCTTCAGGTACTGGCCCACGCCGGTCACGGTGCCGCCGGTGCCCACGCCTGCCACAAAGATATCCACCTTGCCGTCGGTGTCCTCCCAGATCTCGGGGCCGGTGGTCTCGATGTGGGCCTGAGGGTTGGCCGGGTTCACGAACTGGCCGGGGATGAAGGAATTCGGGATCTCCTTTGCCAGCTCGTCGGCCTTGGCAATGGCACCCTTCATGCCCTTGGCACCCTCGCTCAGCACCAGCTCTGCACCGTAAGCCTTCATCAGCTGGCGGCGCTCCACGCTCATGGTCTCGGGCATCACGATGATGATGCGGTAGCCCTTGGCGGCTGCCACAGCGGCCAGACCGATGCCAGTATTGCCAGAGGTAGGCTCAATGATCACGGAACCTTCCTTCAGCAGGCCCTTTTCCTCGGCATCATCGATCATCTTTTTGGCGATGCGATCCTTGACAGAACCGGCCGGATTGAAGTATTCCAGCTTGGCAATGATGTGGGCAGGCAGCTCCTGCTCCTTTTCAATGTGGGTCAGCTCCAGCAACGGAGTATGACCGATCAGCTGATCTGCGGCAGTATAAATCTTGCTCATTGTAGTTTCCTCCCTGATACAGTTATGGGCACATGTGCCCTGCTGGACGACCTGGTTCCAAAACCTTTATACCAACATTGTTTGTGGGTTTGATGGTATTATAGACCCGTTCTGTGCGGTTGTCAATGGATTTTTTGAAAAAAGTGGGATTGAAATATTATTTACCCTGTTGTATAATAGGTTAAAAACTCAATCTATAACCAACAAAGGAAGTACACTATTATGATCGTGTCCACCAAAGGGCGCTATGCACTGCGCGTGATGATCGACCTTTCCGAGCATCAGTCTGAAAAATATGTCCCTCTCAAGGAGATCGCTGCCCGGCAGGAGATCTCGGAAAAATATCTGGAAAACATCCTTAAGGTGCTGGTGCAGAACGGCTTTCTGGAGGGCTTGCGCGGCAAGGGCGGCGGCTACCGGCTCACCCGCAGCCCGGATCAGTACACCGTGGGCGAGATCCTGATGCTGACCGAGGGCAGCCTTGCGCCGGTGAGCTGCCTGACCCCCAATGCGACCCCCTGCTCCCGCATGGCAAACTGCCGCACCTACGAGATGTGGAAGGGGCTGGACGATCTGATCTCCAATTATTTCGGCAATATCACACTGGCCGATCTCGCCCGGCCTGATCAGGCCGGGAATGATTATGTGATCTGACGGTATTTCTGATAACATGCAAAAAGGCGCACCGGCTTGACCGGCGCGCCTTTTTTTGCACAGTTCTCGGCGAAATGTGCAATTTTTCTTATCCAGAATCACGGTTGATGGATTGGGGCTCCTGCGGTATACTTTACCCTTGATGTGTCCATTTACGCTTTTGATCGAGGAAAGGGGAACTTTACTACGAAATATATTTTTCAGTTTGCGCGCATTCTTGCGTTTTGTTTTTTGGGCGAGATCCTTCATGTAGTGCTGCCGCTGCCGGTCCCGGCCAGCGTCTACGGTCTGGTGCTGCTGCTGGCAGCGCTGAACTTCAAGCTGGTAAAGCTGGACGATGTGAAAGAGGTGGGAACCTATCTCACAGGCATCTTCCCGCTGTTGTTCGTGCCTGCTGCCGCCGGTGTGATGGAACTGTGGGCAGAGATGGGCGAGATGCTGCTGCCCATCCTCGTTGCCATTATCCCGGTCACTGTGCTGGTGATGGTGAGTGCAGGCAAGACCACGCAGGCCCTGACCGGCCGCAAGAAAAAGGAGGCTGACAATGACGCAGCTGCTGAATGATTTTTTGTCCGGCTCCGCAGCATGGGGCGTTCTGCTTACGCTGGCCGCGTTTGCACTGGGCACCCTTATCAATAAGGTGACAGGCAAAGCCATTTTTAACCCGCTGCTGCTGGGCAGTATCTTTGTGATCATTTTTCTGTCGGTGTGCAACATCCCGTATGCGGACTACAAGGCCAGCGCGGCACCGGTGAACTATCTGCTGCTGCCCGCCACCGTGGCACTGGCCATTCCGCTGTATGAAAAGATCGACCTGCTGAAAGAGAACGCCGCCGCCATCATTGCGGGTATCTCGGTGGGCACGCTGGTGAGCCTTGGCAGCGCACTGGCGCTGGCACTGGCGCTGGACCTGACCCGTGAGCAGTATGCCACCCTGCTGCCCAAATCCGTGACCACCGCCATCAGCATGGATGTGGCCGCTGAGCTGGGCGGCATTGCTGCCCTGACCGGTGCGATCGTCATTGTTACCGGCATCGTGGGAGCGCTGCTGGCTGAGACGGTGTGCAAGATGTTCCACATCACCGACCCCATCGCCAAGGGCGTGGGCATCGGAACATCGGCCCATGCCGTGGGCACCAGCAAAGCCCTGCAGATGGGCGAGGTGGAAGGTGCCATGAGCGGTCTTTCCATTGCGGTGGCCGGTGTGCTGACCGCAGTGCTCTGCCCGGTGTTTGTGAACCTGATCCGGTAAACGATTTAAAATAGCCGCTCTGGCTTTTTTCAGTAGAATTTATTTGTTGATCCGGGAACCTCAGTTTACAACAAAAATGAGATAGGCAACCCCTTTCGGGGAAGTCTATCTCATTTTTTCGTTGAGGCTGTTTTTATACGCCGCTGTGTTCCCGTTCATCCTTCAGGATGGCCGTCACGCTCTGCATGGTGCTTACTGCACGATGCAGTTCTTCGTCGCCAAGCTCTGCACGCAGGCGGGCGTAACAGCGCTGCATGAACGCGCGCTCCTCCGCCATCAGCTCCACAGCCTTGCTGGAAAGCTCCACATAGGTGCGGCCCGCTTCGCGGTCGGTCTTCCATGCCACAAAGCCCTTGTCCTGCAGCTTTTCAACGGCCTTGGAAAGCTCTGTCACCTTCAGGCCCATCACGGTAGCAAGGTCAGCCAGATAAACCTTACTGTCCGGGTGCTGTTCGGCCTGCATCTTGATGTAATATAAGATCAGGTAGTCCGCCCGCTGGATGGTGCTGAACACCTTGTCGATATCAAAATTGTGCAGGAAGAACCATTCTTCCGGGTGATGTTTCAGTTCCACGCTCATCATGTATCCTCCCTGTTATTCCCGCTCATTGCGGCGGATATATTCGTGGGTGCCGCCAAGGCTCTTGTAGGCCGGGCGGATGATCTTGTTTGCGCTGAGCAGCTCTTCAATGCGGTGGGCGCTCCAGCCCATCACGCGGGCCACGGCGAACAGCGGCGTGTACAGCTCCATGGGGATGCCCAGCATATCGTACACAAAGCCGCTGTAGAAGTCCACATTGGGGCTGACACCCTTAAAAATTTTGCGCTCCTCCGCGATCAGCTGCGGGGCCATGTGCTCGATCTTGTTGTAAAGGGCAAGGTCCTTGTCGCGGCCCTTCTCGTGGGCCAGCTGTTCCACATAGCCCTTGAATACCACCTCACGAGGGTCACTGAGGGAGTACACCGCGTGGCCCATGCCGTAGATCAGGCCTTTGCGGTCAAATGCTTCGCCGTGCAGCAGCTTTTTCAGGTAGGCTTCCAGCTCTTCATCGTCCTCGGTGTCGTGCAGGTTTTCGCGGATGTTCTGCATCATCTGCATCACCATCAGGTTGGCACCGCCGTGGCGCGGGCCTTTGAGGGAGCACAGGGCAGCCGCCATGGCCGAGTAGGTATCGGTGCCAGACGAAGTGACCACGCGGGTGGTAAAGGTGGAGTTGTTGCCGCCGCCGTGCTCGGCGTGCAGCAGCAATGCCACATCCAGTACGCGGGCTTCCAGTTCGGTGTACTTCATATCCGGGCGCAGCATCCGCAAAAAGTTCTCTGCGGTGGAAAGCTCCGGGTCCGGCCGGTGGATGTACATGCTGCCGTCTTTTTCGTAGTGGTTATAGGCATGGTAGCTGTACACGGCCAGCATGGGGAAGATGCCGGCCAGCTGGATGCTCTGGCGCAGCACATTGGAAATTTCCAGATCACCGGCCTTGGGGTCGTAGGATGCCAGTGTGAGCACGCTGCGGGCCATGGAGTTCATGATATCGTGGCTGGGGGCCTTCATGATCACATCACGGGTAAAGTTGGTGGGCATGGTGCGGCACTCGCCCAGCACACGGCAGAACTCTTCCAGCTTTTCCTGCGTGGGCAGCTCACCGAACAGTAGCAGATAGCCCGCTTCCTCAAAGGCAAAGCGGCTGCCGGACGACCCGCGGATCAGGTCTTTCACGTCGTAGCCGCGGTAGAGCAGCTGACCGTCGGCAGGCTTTTTCACCCCATCCACATACTGGAAGGCGCGGATATCGGAGATATTGGTCAGGCCTGCCAGCACGCCCTTGCCGTTTTCGTCGCGCAGGCCCGCTTTAACGCCAAACTCCTTGTACAGGTCCTTGCTGATGCGGTCGTGTTCGGCGCACAGCGGCTGCTGCTGGTCGAAGTATCCCATTACGTTCTGCAGATGATCCATTGGTAGTTGCTCCTTTCCCATTGCCGTCAGCTTGTGTTCACTTGGCAGGCCATCAGGAAGCTTTCTCTGCGAACAGCCCGGAACTTCGGTCCCGCCCTACTGCCTGTGGCAGCAGGGTACCACCCCAGGACATTCGCTGGAGAAACTTCCTGCCGTCCTGCCCGAAAAAACCGTATTGATTCGGGACGGCATTCACTTACATTCAGAATACTCTTTAAGATTACAAAAAGGATATTTCGGTGTCAAGGTACTGTTTGTAAATAAAAAAAGAACAAAATCGGAAAGCTGCCGGGTGCGCATTTGCCCTTTAGCGCAGGGGCAGTTTTTGAGACGGTAACGCACAAATAAGGCATCTTCCAGCCGGATCTCAGGAGACTGGCAACAAATAAAGCCACGACGAAACCGCATTTGTAAACGGTTCATCGTGGCTTTTTGTCATATCGGAGTGGCGAGACTCGAACTCGCGGCCTCCTGCTCCCAAAGCAGGCGCGCTACCAACTGCGCAACACCCCGGCATCCGGCGGCACTGCTGCACCGTCGGAATATAGTATATCGTTTTTGGAGCGGTTCGTCAATAGCGGCGTGGCCCTGCCGTGTCTTTAATTAAAGGAGCGGAAGCCCTTGCCGATGATCTCGCTGGAATTGACGATGGTGATAAAGCTCCGGGGGTCGTTCTCCCGCAGGAAGTTGCGCAGCTGCAGGGCCTGACGGCGGGTCAGCACCGTCACCAGCACGCTCAGCTCGTGGTGGGTGTAAGCACCGTAAGCCTTTTCCACGGTAGCGGAACGGTTCATTTCCTTGATGATGAAGTCCAGAATGGGCTGCGGGTTGGACGTCACGATGGTGCACACCTTGCGCAGGCGGATGTTCTCGATGGCACCGTCCACCACAAAGCTCTTGCCAATCAGGCCAAGGATGCAGTAAAGGCCGGTGCCCATGCCGAACCGCCATGCCGCCGCCAGCACAATGAGGATATCGCTGACCATCAGGGCTTTGCCGATCTCCATAGAGGTATATTTTGCCAGAATCAGGGCCACAATATCCGTACCGCCGGTGGATGCACCGATGTCGAACACGATCGCCGCACCCAGAGCCGGCA
>OGWS01002012.1_pt1 | contig 13694 bp, 10 predicted proteins | sample 1576111 | NCBI WGS metagenome assembly OGWS01 (sample SAMEA3541534, study PRJEB24748) | human gut metagenome | biome: human gut; feature: human-associated habitat; material: faeces | place: China | collected 2012
CCGACGGCAAGAGCCGCATTGCAACTATATGAGACGGCTTCACTGTGCGTGGCTGCAGGTAGAGACTGCCCGCGCGGCGGCGACATATGAGACGGTTTCACTGTGCGCGCACGATAAACCACCCCGGCGGCTAGGATAGAGGGAATTGAGGGAGTGCGGCTCCACGCGTGAAGGCAAGAATCCCGAACCATGCGGGGCAAACCTGTGCAAGGGGAGCTTCCTGCGCATGCGGAAGCGGAATATATGCGGGCATGCGTAGACATGACGAGAATGGCGCGAACACGTAAGTGGCATACGCACTCCGAACGGCGCAACAGCAACACGAGCAGAGGTTAGAAGAGGATATGTCATTCGAGCATCCGAATCGGAACAATGAGAGCATGCGGGACGTCGAACTGGACATCATGAGCCGCCCGCCGGAGCATAACACCACCAATCTGGATCTCGACCGGATGAACCTGATGCTCGACATCCTGGGCCACCCGGAGCAGTCGTTCCGCGTGATTCATATCACCGGCACCAACGGCAAAGGCTCCACCGCACGCATGGCCGAGGCCATCTGCCGCGCCTACGGTATGCGCACCGGCCTGTACACGTCGCCGCATCTGGAGAAGATCAACGAGCGTATCGCCATCGACGGCCAGCAGCTGTCCGATGACGATTTCATCGACATCTGGGACCAGACCAAGGATCTCGTGGCCCTGGTGGACGCCAAGATGGAGGAGCAAGGCAAGCCGAAGATGAGCTTCTTCGAAGTGCTCACCGCCATGGCCATCTGGAAGTTCGCCGACACGCCCGTGGACGTGGCCATCGTCGAGGTCGGCATGGGAGGCCTGTGGGACGCCACCAACGTGCTCAACGCGGATGCGGCCATCATCGGCCCGGTGGACATGGACCACATGCAGTGGCTGGGCGACACCGTCGAACAGATCGCCACCGAGAAGGCCGGCATCATCAAGCCGAACTGCACCGCCATCATCGGCCCGCAGCCGCATGAGGAAGCCGTCATGCCGATTCTCGCCGAAGCCGCCGAACGCAACCACGCCATGCTCGTGCGCGACGGCTACGAAATGACCGCGTCCGACCGTATGGCCGCAGTCGGCGGCCAAGTCGCCACCCTGACCACGCCCAACGGCACTTACGAGGGCGTGCCGATCGCCAAGTTCGGCGAGCATCAGGCCCACAACGCGCTTGCCGCGCTCGCCGCCTCCGAAGTGGTGATTCCGGTCAACGGTCCGCTGGACGGCGACTTGGTGGCCGAGGCGTTGAGCTCGGTCAAGATTCCCGGACGCATCGAACAGATCCGCACCTCACCGACCATCATTCTGGATGGCGGACACAACGTGAATGCCGCCGAAGCCCTGCGCAAGGCCATCGAGGAAAGCTACGACTTCAAGCAGCTGGTCGGTGTGGTCGCCATGATGCGCGACAAGCAGGTCGAGGAATATCTGGGTGTTCTGGAGCCGATCCTGAGCTCCGTGGTGGTCACCGAGAATTCGTGGCGCGAGCGCGTGATGCCGGCCGACGAGCTTGAGAAGATTGCCGTGGACGTGTTCGGTCGTGACCGTGTGATCAAGGAAGCGAACCTGCCTGACGCGATTCAGACCGCCGTCAATATGGTCGATGCCGAGGACGAGCTGGGCGTGGGCTACGGCCACGGCGTGCTTATCTGCGGCAGCTTCGTCACCGCCGGCGACGCACGCCTGATGCTTGAGGAACACGCCAGCCCCACGATGAGGCAGGCTATGGCCGTTCATCAGCCGGCAGTTGACCCGGACGATTCGGATCAGCCGGCAGACAAGGCCGAGGATGAGGCCGCCGACAACCTCGAGGATTCGGTAAGCCCGGACGACTTCGACGTGTTCGACGTCCTCGGCCTCGGCAAGGAACAGGCCAGTGACGCCGGTAACGCCGGCACCGGCACGGCCAGTGCCGACACCGACACCGACGATTCCGCCGACGCCCGGTAACCCGCATCCAAGGCATATCGGATACCCGGACACCCGGCATACGGAAAACAGTCTCACGCCATGTATCTCAAGGAACTCACCCTCCGCGGATTCAAATCCTTCGCCTCCGCCACCACGCTTCGAGCCCGGCATCACGGCGGTCGTCGGCCCCAACGGTTCGGGCAAGTCGAACATCGTCGACGCCCTGATCTGGGTAATGGGTGAGCAGGGCGCCAAAAACCTGCGCGGCACTTCGATGGAGGACGTGATTTTCGCAGGCACGTCCTCCCGCCCGCCATTGGGCCGTGCACAGGTGAGCCTGACCATCGATAATTCCGATCACACGCTCGATATCGATTACACGGAAGTCACCATCTCCCGCACCATCTTCCGCAACGGAGGCTCCGAATACGCGATCAACGGCTCGCAATGCCGCCTGCTCGACATTCAGGAACTCCTCTCCGATACCGGTCTTGGCCAGCAGATGCATGTGATCGTAGGCCAGGGACGATTGGATGCGATTCTGAAGGCCGACCCGTCCGGCCACCGTGCGTTCATCGAAGAGGCCGCCGGCATCCTGAAGCACCGCAAGCGCAAGGAACGCGCGTTGCGCAAGCTGGCCAATACCGAAACGAACCTGAGCCGACTCGACGATTTGCTGGGGGAGATTCACCGCCAACTCGGCCCCCTCGGACGCCAGGCACGTATCTCCCGGCGCGCCGACGCGATTCAGATATCCGTACGCGACGCCCAAGCCCGCCTGTACGCCGAAGACGCTCAACGCTCGATGAGCCGTCGCGACACGGTACGTCAAGAGCTTGGCGCTGTGCGTAACCAGCTGGCCGTCGCCCAACGTGAACTCGCCCAAGTCAAAGTACGCATCGAACAGGTCGAGGCGTTGAGCTCCGAATCCAGTCCGGCCATCGCCAAGGCCAACCAATACTGGCATGAATTCTCGCAGACCCGTGAACGACTGAACGCGCTCGCCCAGTTGGCCGAAGAGCGCAGCCGGTCACTCGCCGGCCAGATCGTCACCAACTTCGGTGAGGATCCCGGCATGCTTGTCAAACGAGCCGAGGAACTGGAGTCTCAGGCAGCGGCACAAACCAAGGCCGTGGCCGATGCGCGCATCGCACTCGACAAGGCCACCGAGGAACGCGCCGACGACGAGAAAAAGCTTGCCTCAGTCCGCCAGACCTTGACGGAACTGCGCAAAACCGCACAGGAACGCGATGCGCAAATCGCCCGACTGCGCGAACTCATCGCCCGCGAGGAATCCGCCGTACAACTGGCGACCAGCCGCGCCAAGGATTACGCCTCCCAACGCGACTCGCTGACTTCCCAGCGCGACGATGCCCAGCAACAGCTGGACGCATTGCGCAGCGAAGCGGACTCCATTGCCGACGATGACGGTGCCGCATTGGACGCCGCACGTGCAACGCTCGCCGAATGCCGCGAACGACTGAATGAACGCGCCGATAAGCAGCGCGAGATACAGTCCAAGATCATCTCGCTCAAATCCAAGGCCGATGCGCTTGCCGACACGCTAGACAGCCGCAATGCCTCCGGATCGTTGGAGCGCGATACGGACGTTGCCTCGCTTGGCCGACTCACCGACTTCATCCATGTGGCCGAAGGCTGGGAAGAAGCCGTGGCCCACGCGCTCGACCAGTATGCCAGCGCCATCGTGGTACCCGCGGCAGGCAACATGTTGCACGCCCTCGAACGCGCTCGGGAAGATAAGCTCGGCAAAGCCGTGGTGCTGACCGCGAGCATTGCCGGCGATCCCGCCACAGAGCCGGGCACGGAGTCGGAGGAGAGTAGCGCCGAGAACGCGGGGGCCGCCCCGCAATCGGGCAACGCGCTGGCAGCACTCGTCACCGCGAACCCGGATGCCGAGAACCCGGCACAGGCCGAAGCGGTCGTGCGCACCGTGCGTCTCCTGCTGGCTGATGTAGCCGCGGCCGGCACCGCCGACGAAGCCCAACAGATTGTGGCATTCGGCGAAGCCATGCGGGCCGTCACCAAGAACGGCGAGACCTTCACACACGGCGTGGCGGCGGTCGGCGGCTCTTCAATCTCTCAATCGGACCTGTCTCTGGCCGCCCGCCGAGACAAAGCATTGGCACAGGTCAAACAGTTGACCGCCCAAGACGGCGGAATGGCTGAGCAAGTGGCCGAGGCCAAAACCAAGCGCGATGAAGCGGCTCGACTCGTCGACCAGGAATCCGCCAAACGCACCGAAGCCCGGCTCAAAGCCCAGCAGGCGGAGAAATCTCTGAAATCCGCCACAGATCGCGTCGCATCGTTCACCCGTCAGCTCGAGCAGCTGGATAGGAAAATCACCGAGACCCAAGAGAATTGCAACGAGCATCAGCTCAAGCTTGACGACCTCAATCGCGCTTTGGCATCGGCCCAGCAATCCACAGCGGAACATGCCGATTTCGACGAACTCGATGAACGCGAACGCACGCTGGAGCGCGAACTGAACCTGACTCGCGAGCATGAGGTCGCCGCAAAAATCGCGTGGACCGAAGCAAGCCGCAAAGGGGAGTCACTGAGCCGACAGGCCGGGCTGCTGCGGGACAACGCCAAAGAAACCGCCGAACGCCGCGCCCGCATCGAGGCGTTGAACGATCGCAGACGCGAGCAGGCCGCACACCTGCAAGGCGTGGCCGATGACGCGCGAGCAGTGGCCGCCATGGTAGAGCATACGCTGCCTGACGTGGCCGCCAAACGAGACGAGCTGCAGGCCGCCGCCTCCAGCCATGACGAGGAACTCAAGGCCCTGCGCGCGCAGCGCAACCAGATCGAGCCCAAGGTCACCGATCTGACCGGGCGCGAACATGCCTTGGATGTAAACCGCGAACGGTTGGCCGCCGAATCCGGGCAGCTCATGCAGAAAGTGTCCGACGAACTCGGTCTCACTTTGGAGGAATTGGTTAGTGATTACGGCCCCGAACAGCAGGTGCCCGTGCTGGATGATGAGGGCAACCCTGTGCCGTTGGATGAGACGGAAGCTGAGGCTGGGACCGAAGAGGGAGAAACCGGGGGAGAGACCGGCACCAACGGCGATTCCGACCGCTTTAAGACCGTGCCGTATAACCGTCAGGAGCAGAAGAAGCGTCTCGATAAGGCTCGCCGCGATCTGGCCGCACTCGGCAAGATCAACCCTTTGGCCACCGAGGAATTCGAAGCGCTTGAGGAGCGGAACAAGTATCTCAATGATCAGCGCAACGATGTGGTCAAATCACGTGACGATTTGATGCAGCTCATCAAGGATCTCGATTCCACGATGGTCCAGGTATTCAAATCCGCGTTCGACGATACCGCCGAGGCATTCGAGCAGATGTTCGCCACGCTGTTCCCAGGCGGCACCGGGCGACTGCGCCTGGAAAACCCGGAAGACATGCTCACCACCGGCGTACTGGTCGAGGCCAGCCCGGCCGGCAAGCGTGTCAAACAGCTGAGCCTCCTGTCCGGCGGCGAACGTTCACTGACCGCGCTGGCGTTGCTGTTCGCGATTTTCACCGCCCGCCCCAGCCCGTTCTATGTGATGGACGAGGTCGAGGCCGCGTTGGACGACGTGAACCTGACCCGTTTGATTAATGCGTTCAATGAGCTACGCGCCCATGCGCAGCTCATCATTATTACTCACCAGCAACGCACCATGTCGATTGCCGACGCGCTCTACGGCGTAACCATGCGAGCCGACGGCGTAACAGCCGTGGTGAGCCAAAAACTCGAACGATAAATGAATGGTTCCTGCTGGTAGGAACTGGCGCCACAGGTGACAGAGGGTGGTCCATCTCGAAAGACCACCCTCAGTTTCGCTTCGCTCGACAGCTCCCACCAGCGGGAGCGGGGTGGTATTAGCGTAATGCCTTGCGCACGCCCTGCACAGTCTGCAGCGTCTTGTAGAAGACCTTCTTGATGGGTACGTCGCGGGCGGGGGCCACCGGGGTGATTTCCTCGGTGAACTTGCACTTGAACTCGTTAAGCCCCTTGAGCGACGGCGCGAAATCGGAGCCGATGCCCATCAGATCGTATTCCGTAATACCCTGCGAGCCCAGGATGCAGCATTCGGAATACAGCAGCTTGTCGGTCACATGCAGACGCATAACCTCGTTGCGCATGCCGGCATAGTAGCGCACCGCATGCGTGCCGTTCACGGTGACAATCGACCATGCCACCACACGGTCTTCAATACGTGCGGCGAACACACGGCAATGATCGGCACCCAACGCGCCGATCATATCGGAGTAGTCGCTCATCGGAGCAGGCGTGAATCCATCGCGCTGGCCGGTTTCGACCATCACATCGTAATACTCGGAGAAATCGGTCAGGGCCTTATCCGTCTCATCGGCAACCTCGGCCGGGCATTCACGTAGAGACTTGCGCACGTCACGGCGTCCACGACGCTTCATCCGAGCCAGAATCTCATCATCGCCACCGGTGATGTCGATGACCACGGTCTGGTCGTACGGCACTGTGGACAGCACCTTCTCCGTACCATCGGCGAACCAGGTGTCGATACGCAGGAACGCGATGCTCTTGTCGGCCTTCTTGACGGTGTCCACGATGGCGTCGACGACCTCGCGCTCCTCAGCCTCGGTGGGCTTGGCGACCCACGCCGGCCCATGCATCGAGCGCAGATAATGATAACCGTGCGTCTCAAAATCGATAAAGGAGATCACGGCGACCAATTCACCATCACGCTTGATCAGATAATTGCCCCATGGTGTGCGTCCATATCCGCCTGAAAACCAGACCAAACCTTGGTCTGTTCGATAGGCAACGTGATGCCGGCCTTCTCGGCTTCGGCTTCCAGTGTGGCTCCGTCAACTTTCTCCAACGTGATCATTACGATTCAGCTATCCTTTTTCGTTTGTATCCGTATGTCGTGTTTCTGGTTTGGTCGTATTGCGCGTGATCTGATGTGGGCTAATCGGGATCCGATCAGGATTTGATTGGCCGGAATCCCGTCACAAGCCAAACATGCGTTCGACGACGTGATCGTCGCCGTCGAACGGCACATGCTTGCGATTGTCCTTGATCCAACGCTCGTTGCCCTTGCCGATGATCAGCAGGATGTTGAATCGGTCGGCGTGCGCACGGGCATCGTAAATGGCGTTGGTGATGGCCGTCAGACGGTCGGAAATCACCGTGGAGACCACATCCTTGTTCGTGATGTAGCCTTGCATTTCCATGCAGATGTCGATGATCGGCTCGGTGTCCGTATCTTCGGCGGTGAAAATGAAGTTCGCGATACGGTTCTCGGCAGCCTCGACGATTTCCTTACGACGATCGTAGGCCTTGTTGCCGGCCGATCCGGTCACCAGCGTGATACGCGGGTTTTCCTCGCCCCAACGCTCGTAGACGAAGTCAAGCAGCGCGGTGACGGATGCGTAGTTGTGCGCATAATCGACGATGGCGAGCGTGTTTGACTGCGGGTCGCGGAACTGTTCCATACGGCCGGCGATACGTACGGATTCGATGGCGTGCAGTGCGTCGGCGTCATCGAGCGATACGCCAACCGCATGGGCGATGGCGATGGCTGCCGCCGCATTGAGGTAGTTGAAGTCGCCATCGATGGACAGATGGTAGTCGCCAAGGGCCTGATCTCCGTCGGCGATGTGGAAGGAGGCGTGCGCCGGGTCGGCGGGCCAGGAGACGACGTCCGCACTGGTGCCGGCATTATCCGCGTCATGCAGGGCGAAGGTGGTCACGCCGATGCCGGCTGCCTCCGCGTCCTCCCGCAACAGATCGGCGTGCAGACTGTCCGCGCCGAGTACCAGCGACTTCGCGTTGACGATGATCTGGCGCTTGCAATACAGGTAATCCTCGAACGTGGGGTGTTCGATCGGGCTGATGTGGTCGGGGGAGATGTTGAGGAACGCGGCCACATCGAAAGTCAGGCCATAGACGCGGTCCACCTTGTACGCCTGGGAGGAGACCTCCATCACCAGATACTTCATACCGTTATCGGCCGCCTCGCGCATCATGCGGAAGGCGTCCATCGATTCGGGTGTGGTCAGATCGGATTCGACGTAGGTGTGGCCGTCAAGGCAATTATCGACCGAGGAGAACAATGCGGCCTTGCCGCCGGAGACGGCGTTGATAAGCGCCTGCGTGAAGTACGAGGTGGTCGTCTTGCCCTTGGTGCCGGTGACGCCGATGACCGTGAGCTCGTTCTGCGGATATCCGTAGAACGCGGCGGACAGCAGGCTCATCGCCTTACGTGCGTCGTTGACGATCAGGCCGGGGGTGGCGGTTGCGGCTGAGTACTCGGTTTCGGCCACGTATGCGGCCAGGCCGGCTTCGTCGATGCCGTTCAGATATTCGGCCTTGAACTGGCCCTTGCAGCACAGCAGGGTGCCCGGCGTGACCTTGCGGGTGTCGTAGGTGATGCCGGCGAACGGCTCATCCGCCGAAGCGATACGGGCCGGGTCGTCGGTCCAGACATCCCCTTGGATGATTTCACGCAGCAGATGGTGTTCCTTGAGCAGGTCAGCGGCCGAAGCCAAAGTCAAAGCCATAATTGTTACTCCCTATTATCTAGCCGATACGCCATTCTACAGGTGGGGTGCAGCGTGTTGTGGCTCACACGTCATCGACCACGATATGGGCACATGATTTGATTAGAATGGTGAAACGTGACGACAAGCGAAGCAACTATGCAATCCGGGCAGTCAGCCGGATCGGGCGAGTCCATGGCAGCCAAGCGCGCCAGATTTGAACAGCTCGCCATGCCCGCCGTCAATGCACTGTACCGGCAGGCGATGAGGCTGACCAACGATCCCGATGACGCGCAGGATCTGGTCCAGGACACCTTCGAACGCGGGTTCAAGGCCTTCGACTCATTCCAGCCGGGCTCCAACTTCGAGGCGTGGATGACCACCATCGAGCGCAATGCCTACTTCAACCAGTATGCCAAGGCCAAGCGGCGCCCGCAGCGTGCCAACGACTCCACCGGTGAATACGACGACTGGGACATTTACGATGCCGCCGAACATACGTCGGACGGGCTCAAGTCCGCTGAAGAGGAATATTTGGACGCCTTCGCGCCCGAGGAAATCATGGCCGCGCTCGCCAAACTCTCGCCGGAACGCCGGCAGGTGTTCATCGACGCCGCCATCGACGGCAAGTCCTACCAGCAGGTGGCCGATGAGCAGGGCGTGAAAATCGGCACGGTGATGAGCCGCCTGAATCGCGCCCGCACGCAACTCAAGCGTGAGCTCGCCTCGTATGCGAAAGAGCGCGGGTACGTGACTGGTTCGTCGGCTGGTTCACCATCCGCGAAGTTGGGCGAAAACGTTGGTCGAATCGCCGATTCCGGCCATAATGGAAGTAGTGAACAAACTGTTGGTAGCAATGGCGACACGCAAGCCGCAGTGAGACATAGTCATGCGACTGGCGCCCGCACGCCACAACAGTCAAGCAAGCTTTCGGGAAAGGAGATCTGATGAACGATCAGCCGGTAGAGCGTACTCGCCATATCTCCATAACCCGTACGGGGGCCGATGGCATGGTCAGCCAGACCGAAGTGCATATCACGGCGGTGCATCATCGTTCAGTGGATACCGGCTCGGCCTCTGCGTCGGTCCAGGCGGACGTGCATATCGTTACGGAGGGCGACTGTTTTGACCCCCGTACCTGCTGCGACGAGCGTGAACAGGCGTTGATTGCCGCGTTGCGTGCCTACTTGCGCCCGGATGTGGCACCCGAATGTCTGATAGCCCGGCTCAAGGCCACGCTTGATCACTGCTGCGGCGAAGATAAGTAACGACATATACAACAAGGCCCGTCTGATGTATCATCAGACGGGCCTTGAGCGTTCCATAAGAAACGCGAAGAATCAGGCGTTAGGACGCTTGCCGTGGTTGGCGGCCTTCTTACGACGATTCTTGCGCTTACGTCCGCGCATGCCCATGATGGACTCCTTTGCTGCAGTAAAAAAATAAGCCTTCGGAATTATGCCACATGAGCACGACGTGATGCAACACGGGTGTCCATGTGGCGATGAGCGTCAGGCTTGGCTATTCGGTTTTTCAGATTTGTTCGGCGTGGAAGGTGACCACGGTGGTGTAGTCATCGCCCGGCTCGAGCACAACCAGATCCTTGCCGGTGCGGAAGGCGTCGGCGTAGGCGGTCATCGGTTCGACGGCCACGCCGGCCTGACGAGCCTTCTCGCCGATTTCGTTGCCGGTGCACACCTGCCAGGAGTTGATGGTCTTGTCGCCAGTCAGCGTGACCTTGATGCCGTCGGGGCGGGTGAACACGGCGGAAGTGCTGCCGTCTTCACCGCGGTTGGTGATATCGGTCCAGGCATCGTCGAAGCCACGTCCCTCCAGCGTGGGGTTATCGCGCAGGTCGAAGATGCCGGAAACCGGCTCTTCACCGGTGGGCAGCAAGTGTTCGTCTACGGTCACGTGGGTGTCGCAGTGCAGCTCAAGACGGCAGGGCTCGTTGTCGGCGGTAATGGCCTGACCGGTGGCGTGCTTGCCGTTGGCCAGCCACGGGTGGATGCCAAATGCCCACGGTGCCTTCACGCTGTCGTTGTTGTGCACGGTGAAGGTTTCCGTGAGACCGTTCTCGTCAAGTGCATAAGTGGCGGTGATGGTGATATCAAACGGGTAGCCGGCGATGTCGGGGGAGCGCCAGGAGAGCGTCACGTGTGATTCCTGCAAATCAACGAGCTCCCACATGTAGCGGTAGGCATAGCCGTGCAGGGAGGATTGGCGGTCGAACTCGTCGATCGGCATCTGGTAGTCTTCGCCATCGAAAGAATACTGACCATTGGTCACTCGGTTCGGGTACGGTGCCAGCACCCAGCCGTTGCAGCAGGGAATGACCTTGTTCGGGTCGAAGGGGACGATGAGGTCTTCGCCGCGCCACTTCAGCTCGCGCAGGCTGGCACCCAGTTCGGTGACGACGGCACTCCATTCGCCGGACGAGATGACATATTGGTTACCAGTGCGAGGCTTCAAAGCCATAGTGCACACTCCTTTGTGGAACAAATTGTTATCGCTCACAATCGTATCGCATAAGTCCCAAGACGCGGCGGCACATAAGGATAAAAAATTGGCTCCCCTCTGGAGGGGAGCCAGCGTAACAGAACTACTTCTGGACTACTTCGTAGCGGACCACAGTGGTGTAGTCGCCGTTGGGGGCGAGCGTCACCAAGTGGTCACCAGTGCGGAAGGCATTGGCCGGGGCGGTCATCGGCTCGACGGCGATGCCATACGGATGCTCGGCGAACGGTGCGCCAGTGGCGGTGTAGCACTGCCAAGCATTAATCGTCTCATCGCCAATGATTTTCACTTCGATACCGTCCGGGCGGGTGAATGTGGTGGTGGTCGTACCATCGGCGGCACGCTCCACGTCAACCCAGGCATCATCAAAGGCGCGGCCTTCGAGCGTCGGGCCATCGTTCAGGTCGTAGATACCGGTAACCGGTTCGGTGCCGGTGGGAATCAGCGCCTCGTTCACCGTCACATGACTGGCGGCCTTAATCTGCAGGTGGCAGGCGGCGGAGTCGGCATCGCGTTCGGCGGCAGTTGCGCCCTGCTTGCCGTTGGCCAGCCACGGATGCAGGCCGAGAGCCCACGGTGCCGGTTCGTCGCCATCATTGCGGGCATTGACGGTCGCGGTCATGCCGTTGTCGCCGAGTTCGTAGGTGACGGTCACGGTCACATCGAACGGGTATCCGTCCAAGTTGGGGAAGCGCAGCGAAAGCGTCACGGCGCTATCGGTCAACGATTCAAGCTTCCACATGTAGTGGTAGGCGTATCCGTGGTTCGCATTGTTGCGCGGTGCGGGATGATATTCGTTAACCGGCGCGCAGTAATGCTTGCCATTGAAATCATATTCGCCGTTTTCGATGCGGTTTGGCCACGGGGCCAGCACATAACCGTTACAGGTGGGGGTCAGGTCGTTGACGACGAACGGGCAGAAAATTTCCTTGCCTTGATAATCGAATCGGCGAATCTTGGCGCCGAGTTCGCAGATGACGGCGGAATAATCGCCATAGTGAATCGAATACTGATTTCCGGTGCGTGGTGTTTTACTCGTCATGGAATCACTCCCGTAGTGAGGTTGGTGGGCCGGTAGCTCCTGCTATCGCTGGCCCCAGTCTAGCGCGTCTCCTCTATCGAGGCGGGGATTGGCGATATGCGGCATATAATAAACAATTCGTATAAACACGGTAGCAATACGTGGAGTGACGAGTCTCACACCATCATGCGAGAAGCACGTGGATTCCTTGGAAACCGGTGATTTGTGGGAGACGCGGAAAAGTTGTGACGGCAGATTCCTGTAATCCCTGCCTTACACTGGAAAACACTATTGACGTTCAGGAGGTTCCGATGACCAAAAGCGTTGTGCTCGCTGATCCGCGAGGCTTCTGCGCGGGTGTGGACCGTGCGATTCTTACCGTACAGACCATTCTCAAAGCCGCGGAGGCTTCCGGAAAGCGGACGCGCGAGGATGGGCTGCCCCCGGTATATGTGCGCCGGCAGATCGTGCACAACAAGCATGTGGTCGAGGACTTGGCCGGGCAAGGCGCGGTGTTCGTCCAGGAATTGGCGGAGATTCCGGATGCTGCTGCCCAAGCGGGTATTCCGGTGGTGTTTTCCGCCCATGGCGTATCTCCGGTAGTGAAGGCGGAAGCCGAACGTCGTGGCATGCATGTGGTGGATGCCACCTGCCCTCTGGTGGGTAAGGTGCACCGTGAGGTGCTGCGTTTCGTGCGCGAGGGGTATGAAATCGTCTATATCGGGCATAAAGGTCACGATGAAGCGGTCGGTGTAGTGGGGGAGAGCCCCGAACACGTGCACTTGATCGAGCATGAATCGGATGTCGATTCGCTGGATTTTGCGCCCGACACCAAGCTGGTGCTGCTCTCGCAGACCACGTTGAGCGTGGACGAGACCGCCGATACCATTGCCGCGCTGAAGGCCAAATTCCCTTGGATTCAAGAGCCGCCGAGTTCGGATATCTGCTATGCCACGTCGAATCGTCAGGCTGCGGTCAAACTGGTGGCCCAGCAGTCCGATTGCGTGGTGATTGTCGGATCGGCCAACTCCTCGAATTCCGTGCGACTGATGGAGGTGGCGCAGGAGGGCTTGGGGGAGCGCGGCAAAGCGTATCGCGTGGATGATGCCAGCGAGCTTGACCCGGCATGGTTCGAGGGTCTGGAATCCGTAGGTATCTCCTCGGGTGCCTCCGTACCGGACGAACTGGTGTCCGGTGTGATTGACGCTCTGCAAAACTTGGGCTTCACCGGTATGAAGTCCGTCGAAACCATCAAAGAAAACATGCACTTTGTGCTGCCGGCGGAGTTGCGCAGGAAGAAGTAGTCATTCTTGGCTCCCCTCCGTGAGGGGAGCCAAGAACGGTCACCACGTGCCGATTGGTGCGGCAACGGCGTTCAAGACCTTGAGCAGGTCCTGTGGATTCACGCCCACAGACAGGCCTCGCTTGCCGCCGGAGACCAGAATTTGGTCGAATTGCAGGGCGCTTTCATCCAACACAGCCTTATGACGTGTCTTCTGGCCTAACGGCGAGATGCCGCCAACCACATAACCGGATTCACGCATCGCCACCTTGGGATCGGCCATAGAGGCCTTCTTGGCACCTACGGCTGCAGCCAAGGCTTTCAAATCCATATGACCGCTCACCGGTACCACGCCCACCACGCGTTCGGCACCGGTGTCCGCCATCAACGTCTTGAACACCTGATGC
>OGWS01002019.1_pt1 | contig 13652 bp, 10 predicted proteins | sample 1576111 | NCBI WGS metagenome assembly OGWS01 (sample SAMEA3541534, study PRJEB24748) | human gut metagenome | biome: human gut; feature: human-associated habitat; material: faeces | place: China | collected 2012
CACGGACTTTGGCTCGTTGCCCGCGAAAAAAGTGCCCTGAATTCCTTTTCTTGAATTCAGGGCACCAAAAAATATTTCCATGCAAATAAACTTTATTTCGTCTTCTTTCATCCAGACTTTAACTGTTGGTCCCGGAGTTGCACCGAGTCAGCCGCTGTTTGATATCGCAGCGGGTCGCGGACTATACCGCCAGTAGGGAATCACACCCTGCCCTGAAGATCTCCGTATTTTGTTTTTACAGGAACATTTTATTCATATTCACACAATTTGTCAATACTTTTTTCAGACAATACATGATCTGGTTAGTTTGCTACGCCCATCTGAATTTTTCCTGTGCTCTTATTTTTCAGCACACGCAGATAGCAGATCCGCATATCTCCCTTCAGGACGAGACGGATCTCAGATGCGCCGTCAGTCTGCGGTCTGTCTGCGAGGGAAATTTCAACATCCTCATAAACCGGCTCGCGGTACCGGTTGCGCTCTTTTACTTCTTCCTCCGCATAGCGGTCCAGTTTCGGGGCGCTGCGGAACTCACAGGTTCTTGTGTCACCGGTAAAGCTTCCCATCGAAACACCATCCACAAAGGCTTCCACACTGCCGCCGCGTTCGCTCTTCACATGAAGCGCCAGAACAGCAGCATCGGAAAGATCACAGTCACGGTAAACGAGAACACCTTCTTTCGTCTCATCCTGCACGCGGACTGCCTTGAAATTGAAGTGGCCTTCCGTCAGATACATGTTCTCGTAATCATCGTAGTGGTCTGCCGCGGTAAATGCACTCAGATCGCGTACTCCCCTTTTTCCGCCCGGAATAAAGATTTCTGCGCGCCCGCGAAGAATCTCGGTGTTATCATCATCGACGAGGAGCAGGACGCGGCGTACCGCTCGGAGCAGTCGCCGCGCTACCATGCGCGGGATGTGGCAAAGTACCGCGCGGCACAGACGGACGCGCTGCTCGTGCTCGGCTCGGCAACGCCGTCTGTGGAAACCTATTACGGCGCAAAGCAGGGAAAATATCCGGTTTTCGCGCTCACAGAGCGTTTTCTCGGTGCCGGACTGCCCGAGGTCATCATCTCGGACATGCGCGGTCTGGCCCGCGAGGGACGGAGCGGCATCATCGGGCCTGACCTCGAGCGCGAACTGATCAGCACGCTCGAAAAGGGAAAGCAGGCCATCCTGTTCCTCAACCGGCGCGGCAACAGCCGCGTGATCGGCTGCGGCGTGTGCGGCTGGGTGCCCGAGTGCCCGTCCTGTTCGACCACCATGACCTACCATTCGGTGTCCGGCCGCGCGATGTGCCACTACTGCGGCGCATCTGTCAAGATAACCGGCAAGTGCCCGACCTGCGGCAGCACGAGCCTGTTCACCGAAACGCCCGGCACGCAGAAGCTGGAGGAGGAGCTGCACGAGCGGTTCCCGTCCGCACGGGTGCTCCGCATGGACGCGGACACCATGACCGCCAAGGGCGCACACGAACGCCTGCTGAATCAATTCGGCAAAGGCGAAGCCGATATCCTTATCGGCACCCAGATGGTGACCAAGGGACTGGATTTTGAGAACGTCACGCTGGTCGGTGTGCTGGACGCAGACCAGAGCCTGTATGCGCAGGACTACCGCGCACATGAGCGCACGTTTTCGCTCGTCACGCAGGTGGTCGGCCGCGCCGGACGGCGATTTGACACCGGCCGCGCCGTGATCCAGACGTACAGCCCGCTGCATCCGGTCATCCTGACCGCCGCGCGGCAGGACTACGAGGCGTTCTACGAGAGCGAAATGCAGACGCGCGAAGCGCTTCGGTGCCCGCCCGTGTGCGACATCACCATGATAACCGCCGTCGGTGAACTGGAGCAGCAGGTGCTCAGCAGCCTGCTCGCGCTCAAAACGCGCCTGCAGAGCCTGATGGAAGGGCAGTTTGCCGATGTAAAAGCGCCCGTGCTCGGTCCCGCCGCAGCGCAGATGGTCAAGGTGATGGGACGGTATCGCTACCACCTCACCATCCGCGCAAAGGACTGTGCAAGATGGCGCAGGCTCATCTCGGGCGTGCTGCGGGAGTTTATGCAGGACGGTAAAAACCGGGGCGTTACCGTGTTCGCGGATTCCAATAATGAAATGTAGCAGTACTTGAGACCCCGGCAAAGAAGGTTAATTCAATGAGCAAATTTGTCATTCGCAAGGCAACAGAAAACGATGCAGAATCGCTTTTGAAGATTTACGAGCCTTACATAACGAATACAACCATCACGTTTGAATATGAGGTGCCGACGGCTGAGGCGTTTGCGGACCGTATCCGCGAAACGGCGGCTGCGTTTCCGTATCTCGTCTGCGAGTGTGACGGCGTTATCATGGGTTACGCCTACGCGCACCGCATTCGTGAGCGCGCGGCCTACGACTGGGATGCGGAGCTGTCCATCTATCTGGCACAGGGCACCCACGGACACGGTGTGGGCACGACCGTGCTGGCGTGCCTGATCGACCTGCTCGAGCTGCAGGGGCTGCGCCACCTGTACAGCTGCGTGACCCTGCCGAACGAAAAAAGCATCCGCATGCAGCGCAGACTGGGCTTTGCGGACGCAGGCGTGTGGCACGACTCCGGCTGGAAGTTTGACGGCTGGCACGATGTGGCATGGCTGGAAAAGCATATCGGCAGCGGAAGACCACAGCCGGTGACGCCGTTTCCGGCACTCAATGAGAAAAATATACAGGAATGTTTACAAAAATACATGGATAAGCTGAATCAAGTGGAGGAATAAAACAATGGCACTGAGAAAGATTTTGACCGAGGGCGACGAGCAGCTGCTCAAGCACAGCCGCAAGGTAGAGAAGTTTGACGACCGTCTGCATACGCTGATCGACGATATGCGCGAAACGCTCGAGAACTCCGGCGGCGTTGGTCTGGCGGCACCGCAGGTCGGCATTCTGCGCCGCGTTGTCGTGCTGCTGGATGTGAACAAGGAGCCGGAGGAGATGGTCGAGCTGGTAAACCCGGAAGTCATCGAGCAGAAAGGCTCCGAGCGCGTTGTTGAGGGCTGCCTGTCCGTGCCGGGCGTTTACGGCTATGTGACCCGTCCGACCTGGGCGAAGATTCGCGCACAGGACCGTTTTGGCAACTGGTTCGAGCGCGAAGGCGAGGGCATTGTAGCGCAGTGCTTCTGCCACGAGACCGAGCATCTGGACGGCCATCTGTTCACCGAGAAAGTCGAGGAGTATATCGACCCGGAGGCAATGCAGGGTGGTGACGAGGAATAATGCGTATCGTATTCATGGGCACGCCGGACTTCGCCGTGCCGAGCCTGCAGGCGCTCATCGACGCCGGACATGACGTCTGCGCCGTGTACACCCAGCCGGATAAGCCGCAGGGTCGCAAGCAGATTCTCACTGCACCGCCGGTGAAAACGCTCGCACTCGAGCATGATATTCCGGTTTTCCAGCCGAATACCCTCAAAAATGAGGACGAGCAGGCGCGTCTGCGCGAGCTTGCACCGGAAGTCATTATTGTTGTCGCGTACGGCAAGCTGCTGCCGAAGGCGGTTCTCGACATTCCGCCGCACGGCTGCATCAACGTGCACGGCTCGCTGCTGCCGCGCTGGCGCGGCGCCGCTCCGATCCAGTGGGCGGTCATCGCGGGCGATGAAATGGCAGGCGTTACCACCATGCAGATGGCGGAAGGTCTGGACACCGGCGATATGCTGCTCACCTATGAGACCAAGGTCGGTGAGAAGGAGACCGCAGGCGAGCTTTTTGACCGTCTGGCACAGTCCGGTGCGGAACTTTTGACCCAAACGCTCGTCAAATTAGATGAGATCACGCCGCGCCCGCAGGACGATGCACAAAGCTGCTACGCCCATATGCTGGATAAGCAGATGGCGGTGATCGACTGGAGCAAGTCCGCACATGAAATCGACTGTCTGATTCGCGGACTGAATCCGTGGCCGATCGCGCTGACCACGCTTTCCGGCGAAAGACTGAAGGTGTTTGCCGCCGAAAAGGCAAACGGCAATGGCGAGCCGGGCACGGTGCTCGAAGCCAACTCGAAAAAGGGTCTGACCGTGGCGTGCGGAGAGGGCGCGCTGGGACTGACCGAGATTCAGCTGGTCGGCGGTAAGAGAATGAAGGCGACGGACTTTCTGCGTGGGCACGCAATCGAAGTCGGCACTAAGCTGGGAGACGAATGAAAAAGCGTGAGGAGTGAAGAACGGAGAGGACGTAAGCTCCAATCTCCAATTCTCCACTCCGGTATGGAGGTTTTCTTATGCCTTATCATGGTTACTACTACGGCATTGACATGTACTACATCGTACTGGTTCTGCCGTGCGTTTTATTTGCATTCTGGGCGCAGAGCAAGGTAAACAGCACGTTTAACCGCTACTCGCAGGTGCAAAATCTGCGGGGACTGACCGGCGCACAGGCGGCGGAGGCTGTCCTGCGGTACAACGGCGTTTCCGGTGTGCGGATCGAGTACGTTTCCGGCAAGCTGACCGACCATTTTGACCCGAGAAGCAATGTCATTCGGCTGTCGAGTGCGGTGTACTCGTCCACGTCGGTGGCATCCATCGGCGTTGCCGCGCACGAGGCAGGGCATGCGGTGCAGTACGCCATCGGCTATGCGCCGATCAAGCTGCGCGCGGCGATCATCCCGCTGACGCAGTTCGGCTCGATGGCGGCGATGCCGCTGCTGATCCTCGGCCTGATCCTTAACACGAGCACGCTTGTCACGATCGGCATTGCGGCGTTCGGTCTTTCCACGCTGTTCCAGCTGGTGACGCTGCCGGTGGAGCTGGACGCATCCCGCCGCGCTTTGCAGACCATTCAGCAGAACGGCCTGCTGACCGCAGACGAGTACCCGATGGCGAAAAAGACGCTCACGGCGGCGGCGCTGACCTATGTTGCCGCGCTGGCGACCTCGCTGGCACAGCTGTTGCGTCTGGTGCTGATTTTTGGAGGAAGAGACCGCAATGATAGATAAACGCCCCAAAACACCGCGTGAGGTGGCGGCGTTCTCGCTGTTTTCCATGGCAGAGGAGGCCGCCTGGTCGGACGGTGCGCTGCACCACTATTTATCCCGCGCGGGACTGGACAGCCGCGACGCGGCGCTGGCCTCGCGGCTGACCTACGGCACGGTGCAGAACCAAATTTTACTGGACTGGTACCTGCGGCACTTCTCGAGCGTGCGGCTGAAAAAGATCGCGCCGCGTGTGCTGGCGTGTCTGCGGATGGGCCTGTATCAGCTGATCTTGATGGATAAGATTCCCGCGCATGCGGCGGTTGCCGAGACGGTCGCGCTGGTCAAGCACTACGGCCATGCAAATGACCGCACGGTCGCCTTTGCCAATGCGGTGCTGAGAAATGCCGCAAATGCGGTCCAAAACGGCTCTTTGCCGCGCCTGAACTGCCCGGATAAGGAAAGCTACTACGCGCTGCAGTACAGCCACCCGGAGTGGCTCGTGCGCCTGCTTTCCGAGCAGTACGGCCAGAAGCTGACGCAGAAAATCTGTCAGGCGGATAACGCGGACGCGCCGATTTCGGTGCGCGTGAACACGATGAAATGCACGCCTGCCGAGGCTCAGGCAGAGCTGGAGGCCGCCGGACTGACCGTGCAGCCGCACGCGGCATTCCCGGAAATCCTGCTGTGCAGCGGCGGAGACGCAGCCGCGCTTCCGGCGTTTATCGAGGGCCGTGTGACCGTGCAGGACGCGGCAAGCGCACTCGCGGCGGCGGTCGCTGACCCGAAACCGGGCGACACCGTGCTCGACTGCTGCGCCGCACCCGGCGGCAAGAGCTTTGCCATGGCTGAAAAAATGCAGGGCAAGGGCAGCGTCACCTCGTGCGATATTTACGAGCACAAGCTGAAGCGCATCCGCGACGGCGCAGCTCGCCTCGGACTGCCGAATATCCGCACCGAGCTGCAGGACGCCTCGGTCTGCCGCGAGGAGTGGAAGGACAGCGCGGACGTTGTGCTGTGCGACGTGCCCTGCTCGGGACTGGGCATTATCCGCAAGAAACCCGAAATCCGGTTCAAAAATCCGGACGAAATTCAGACTTTGCCGGAGATTCAGGCGAAAATCCTTGCAAACTGTGCACAGTATGTAAAGAAGGGCGGCACGCTCGTCTACTCGACCTGTACCATCCTGCAGCGGGAAAACGAGGACGTTGTCCGCGCGTTTCTCACCGAAAACCCGGAGTTTGAAGCGGTTTCTTGGACACATCCGGTCTGCGGAGAGAGGGCAGACGGTATGGTGACATTGCTGCCGCCCGTTCACAATACGGATGGGTTCTTTATTGCGAAAATGTACCGTAAGTGATAGTGGAATCGTAGGGCGGGGCGCCCGCCCTACAGGAAAACGAGAGAGAAGATTTGAAGGAGAGACACATGGTCGAAATCAAATCCCTTACAATAGATGAACTGAAAAGCGCTTTGAAGGAAATGGGCGAAAAGCCGTTCCGTGCGGGACAGATCTTCAAATGGCTTCACGAGGGTGTGGAGTCCTTTGAAGAGATGTCCAACTTATCCAAGGACTTACGGGCGCGTTTAGCGGAAAATTTCCTGCTGACCGTACCGGAGGTCGCTCGCAAGCAGGTGAGCCGTGTTGACGGCACGGTGAAATACTTATGGCGTCTGCGGGACGGCAACTGCGTGGAGTCCGTACTGATGCACTACGAGCACGGCGTGTCCGTCTGCGTTTCGACGCAGGTCGGCTGCCGGATGGGCTGCAAGTTCTGTGCGTCGGGACTCAACGGACGCACGCGCAGTCTGTCCGCAGGCGAGATTCTGGACGAAATCCTGTTCATGCAGAAGGACAGCGGCGAAAAGGTCTCCAACATTGTGCTGATGGGCACCGGCGAGCCGCTCGACAACTATGACAACGTGCTCAAATTCCTGCATCTGGTGAGCTGTCCGGAGGGGATCAACATCGGACAGCGCCATATCTCCTTGTCAACCAGCGGAATTGCTGATAGAATAGAGATGTTAGCACGGGAAAAGCTGCAGATCACGCTGTCCGTATCGCTGCACGCGCCGGATGACGAAACACGCTCATCCATCATGCCGGTGAACGACGCGTATCCGGTCGAGCGCTTGATGAAGGCGTGCCGTTACTATTTCGACACCACCGGACGGCGCATTTCCTATGAGTACATGATGGCGCGCGACAAGACCGACCGCCCGTGGCAGGCCGACCTGTTGGCGAAGCTGCTCAAGGGCCGTCCGGCGCACGTCAACCTCATTCCGCTGAATGAGGTGGCGGAAAGCCCGCTGAAACCGTCCCGACCGGAAACCGTCCGCAGGTTCCAGCAGGCGCTCGAGAAGCGCGGCGTTACCGCGACCGTAAGGCGCAAGCTGGGTCCGGATATTGATGCGGCCTGCGGTCAGCTCCGTCAGCGGCAGCTGAAGGAGGACGGAAAGAGCAGTTCTCGTGATTAACTTGAATATTCTCACATATAAACACAATCGAAGGAGGTTGTGAAATGGAATATTTCGGCTTGACCGATAAGGGACGGGTGCGCCCGACCAATCAGGATATTTTTCAGATCGAAGCGCGGGAGGACAACCAGACCGCGCTCCTCGTCGTGTGCGACGGCATGGGCGGTGCAAATGCGGGCAACGTAGCCAGCCGCTTTGCCGCGCAGAGCTTTATTGAGTCCGCGGGCGACGCTTTAAGCGGCACGCTGGACGAAACGGCTCGGCAGAACCTGCTGACGCAGGCGCTCAAGCAGGCGAACGAGACGGTTTTCTCTCTGGCGGGCAGGCAGCCGGAGTTCCGCGGCATGGGCACGACCCTGGTTGCCGCGCTCATTCAGGGCGACTGCGCGACCGTCATCAACGTGGGCGACAGCCGCGCGTACCGCTTTGACGGCGAAGCCATGCACCAGATCAGCGAGGACCACTCCTATGTGGAGGAAATGCGCCGCCGCGGCAAGATCACCGAGGCGGATGCGCGCACCCATCCGCAGAAAAACCTCATCACCCGTGCGGTAGGCGTGGAGCCGTGTGTCGAAGGCGACCTGTTTGAAGTGCGCCTGACCGAAAAGGACATGCTGCTGCTCTGCTCGGACGGTCTGACCGGCATGGCGGAGGACAGCCGGATCGCGGAGGTGCTGGCAAACGCGCCGACGCTCGAGCTGGCTGGTGACGCGCTGCTGCAGCTGGCGCTTGACGGCGGCGGCCGCGACAACATCACCGTTGCGCTGTTCACCCTCGGCAAAAAGCAGGGAGCGTGACGGACTATGGATAAATATATCGGCAGTATGCTCGGCGGACGCTATCAGATTGAGGAAATCGTCGGCGTCGGCGGCATGGCGGTCGTTTATCGGGCGCGGGATACCATTCTCGGGCGCGATGTGGCACTCAAGGTGCTCAAAAAAGAGTTCGCGGAGGACCCGGATATCCGCAAGCGGTTCTCCATTGAGTCGCGTGCCGTTGCCAAGCTGAGCCACCACAATATTGTTTCCGTGTTCGACGTCGGCAGCGAGGACGGCACGGATTATATCGTTATGGAGCTGATCGAGGGCATCACCCTCAAGCAGTATCTGCAGCGCAAGGGACATCTGTCGTGGGAGGAGACCATTTTCTTCGCTGAGCAGGTTGCCCGCGCACTCATGCACGCACACTCGCGCGGCATCATCCATCAGGACGTTAAGCCGCAGAACGTTATCATCCTGCGGGACGGTACGGCAAAGCTGACCGATTTCGGCATTGCCTCGTTCGCTGCCGCGCAGGAGACCCGCGTGGTGCAGGAGGCCATCGGCTCGGTGCACTATATCTCGCCGGAGCAGGCCAAGGGCAGCAAAATTGATTACCGCACCGACCTGTACTCGCTCGGCGTGATGATGTACGAAATGCTGACCGGCAAGCTGCCGTTCGAGGGCGAAACCGCGCTCCAGATCGTCATGCAGCACATCAATGAGGTGCCGATCATCCCGAGTGCGTTTGTGCCGGGCATCCCCAAGGGCATGGACGATATTGTCATGCACGCCATGAGTGCGCACATCAGCCGCCGGTATGAATCCGCGGAAAAGATGTACGAGGATATGGAGGTGCTCCGCTCGGACCCGAACGCACGCTTCCACTATGTGGCAAGCGAGGACAACTCGGGCGAGACGCAGATCATCGGCGCGGATATTCAGCGCGCGGCGCGCCGCAGTGCGGCAGAGCATGAAGCCGCTTCCGTTGAGGGCGCAGCTGCGCCGCGCACCCGCACGCGCACGCAGACCCGCACCCGCACCGGTTTCCGCAAAAAGGAACAGGATGAGCCGGACGGCTTTTTTGAAAAGCTGGCCGAGCGGCCCGGGATGGCGGTCGGCATGGCGGTCGGCGTGATTGCGGTGATCAGTCTGCTGCTGGTCGGCATTCTGATGATCACCGGCAGCAGCGACAAGTCGGAGAAGATTATCGTGCCCGACCTCATCGGGCGCAATATCGACGAAGTGATGGCCGACCCGGATATAACCGACAACTTCACGGTAAAGGAAGCGACCGAACGGCAGGAATCCGACCGTCCAGTCGGTGAGATACTCGAGCAGAACCCGAAGGCCGACGGTAAGAAAAAGGCAACCAAGGGTACGATCATCACGGTAACGGTGTCCTCGGGCGGCGAAAACGTCAAGGATACCTATAAGGTGATCGACTTTACCGGCAAGACGCTCGATTATGTGCAGGCGGCGCTGGCGTCGCACGATATCAAGTGCGAGGTCGTTGAGGAATACAGCGACGACGTGGAGGAAGGCAAGGTCATCCGCACCGACCCGGAGGCGGGCGCCGAGCTGGAAAAGGGCGCGACGCTGACCGTCTATATCAGCAAGGGCAAGCAGAAGGACGATAACGAAAACGTCTCCGTGCCCGGTCTGCTCGGCATGACAAAGGACGGGGCGGAAAAGGCCCTGACGGAAAAGGGTCTGTCCATCGGCTCGGTGAACGAGGTCGAGAGCACCGCTGAGGCCGGTTCGGTCGTATGGCAGTCGCAGGATGCGGGCGCGGAGGTCGCAAAGGGCACTGTCGTCAACATCCAGATCTCCAAGGGCAAGAGCACATCGAACAATAACTCGCCGGATAATAACAGCGGCGGCAATTCCGGCGGTCAGGACAACGGCGATGGCGGCTACGACGATACGCCGAGCCTCGGCAGTGCGACCATTCCGGTTTCGCTGCCGGACAACACGGATACCGCGCATGTTATCATCTATGTGGACGGCGTGATCCAGTATGATGACACCTGCAGCACGAGCGGCGGCAGCACGTCCATCTCGGTGAGCGGCTCGGTGGGCGACCATGATGTTACGGTCAGCGTGGACGGTTCGACTACCTCGCAGACGTACACATTCAGCTAAGAAATTACGTTCAAAGCGTAAAAACGGAGGAATTAAGTTTGATCGAAGGGATCATTCTGAAGGGCATCGGCGGTTTCTACTATGTGGATACCGCCGAAGGCCTCATTGAATGCAAAGCACGCGGACGGTTCCGCAAGACCGTGGGCAAGCCTATTGTCGGGGACCGTGTGACGCTGGAAATTCAGCCGGAGGACGGCACCGGCTATCTGCAGACGATCGCGCCGCGCAAGAACAGCCTGATCCGGCCGGCTGTGGCGAATCTGGATCTGGTCGTTGCCGTGGCGAGCGCGGCACCGCCGGTAACCGACCCGTTCCTGATCGACAAGGTAACGGCGATCGCGGTGCACAAGAACATGGACGCACTGGTCGTCATCAACAAGACGGACGCGAATCCGGGTGACGAGCTGTATGAAACCTACCGCAAAAGCGGCATCGAGGTGCTGCGCGTGAGCGCGCACACCGGCGAAGGCATTGACGCACTGCGCGAGCGCATCCGCGGCAGGGTGAGCGCGTTTGCGGGCAACTCGGGTGTCGGCAAGTCGAGCGTGCTCAACCGGCTGGACAGCTCGTTCGGCGCTGAGGTCGGTGCGATTTCGGACAAGATCGGCCGCGGCAAGCATACCACCCGTCATGTGGAGCTGCACCCGATCAAAGGCGGCGGCTACATCGCGGACACGCCCGGCTTCTCCTCGTTTGAGACCGAGCAGATGGATTTGGTGCTGGCCGAGGATCTGCAGTATGCGTTTCCGGAGTTCGAGCCGTACATCGGGCAGTGCAAATTCACCGGCTGCGCGCATGTCAAGGAGAAGGGCTGCGCCATCCTTGCGGCGGTGGAAAACGGCGAAATTGCGAAAACCCGTCATGAAAGCTATGTAAAGCTGTACGAAAGTGTAAAGGATCTGAAGGAATGGGAACTTACCAAGGGCGGCACGCGCTGATTTTTGCGGCTGCACCGGAAACCGATTACGGTTACATTCGCGCGTTTCTGCGCGAGCATCCGTCCGCGCTTGTTGCGTGTGCGGACGGCGGCCTGCGGCATGCGCGGGCGCTCGGTCTGCATCCGGATTTCATGATCTCCGACCGGGATTCCATGACCGAGGTGGAGGGAGAGGACGTTATCCTATTGAAGCCCGAAAAGGACGACACGGATTCGCAGAGCTGTCTGCGGGAGGTGTTCCGCCGCGGCTGCCGCGAGGCAACGCTCGTGTGTGCGACCGGCGGGCGTATCGACCATATGCTGGCAAATCTCTCGCTGCTTGAGGAAGCAAAGACGCTCGGCGGCCACCTGACCATCCTCGATCCGTACAACCGCGTCGAGCTGCATCAGGGCGGACGGCAGGAATTCATCATGCCGGAGACGTTTACCTACTTCTCGGTCGTGCCGATGGACGCGGTGCTCGAGGGCGTGACCATCGAGAATGCAAAATATGAATTAACGAACGGCACGGTTACCCGTGTCGGCATGATCTCCACCTCGAACGAGGCAAAACCGAACAGCCGCTTTGCCGTCACGATTGAACGGGGAACGGCTCTGATTATCTTCTCGCGCGACCGTGTTTTGTGAAAATTCCACACCTGACCCGCCAATATCGGCGGGTTTTTTTATTGTGTCGATTTTGCAATTTATTAAGTCAGGACTTGCAAAAATAAGTTCGCAGGCATATAATAAAAACACATGATAACTGATGAGAGATATAAGGGAGTGCTGAGCATGGCATTGAAGCCGATTTCCAAGATTGCAGCAGGTGTGCAGGCGTCCACGACGCTGGCCATTGATTCGCTGTTCAAGCAGATGAAGGCAGAGGGCAAGGACGTTGTCGGCTTTGGTGCCGGTGAGCCGGATTTTCCGACGCCGGAGCACATCAAGCAGGCCGGTATCGAGGCCATTGAGAACAACCAGACCAAGTACACGCCGGCAGCCGGTCTGATGGATCTGCGCAAGGCAGCCTGCTACCGTCTGAAGGAGGACTGCGGTCTGGACTACGAGCCGACGCAGATCGTTGTGGCTTCGGGTGCAAAGCACTCGGTCTATATCGCGCTGATGACGCTGTGCAACCCGGGTGATGAGGTCGTTATCGCGGCTCCGTACTGGGTAAGCTACTCCGAGATGGTAAAGCAGGCAGGTGCAATCCCGGTCATCGTAGCTGCAACCGAGGAGGCGGACTTCAAGATCACTGCAGAGCAGCTGGACGCCGCCATCACCGACAAGACCAAGGTGTTCATGCTGAACTCTCCGTCCAACCCGACCGGCATGGTATACACCAAGGCCGAGCTGGAGGCGATCGCTGAGGTTTGCTGCCGCCATAACATCTACGTTATCGCGGATGAAATTTACTGCAACCTCGTATACGATAACAATGAGTTTGTTTCCTTCGCTTCTCTGGGCGAGGACGTGAAGGAGCGCACCATTCTGGTCAACGGCGTATCCAAGAGCTACGCGATGACCGGCTGGCGTATCGGCTACAGCGCGTCCAATCCGCAGCTGGCCAAGGTGATGGCGAACTACCTGAGCCACTCTACCTCTGCACCGTCCACCATTTCCCAGCAGGCGGCTATCACTGCACTGACCGGCCCGCAGGAGGATATGCAGGTGATGAAGCAGGCGTTCGAGCAGCGCCGCGACCATCTGGTAGAGCGCATGAACCAGATCGAGGGCGTTTCCTGCATCAAGCCGGAGGGCGCGTTCTATGTTATGATGAACATGACCGGCTTCCTCGGCAAGACCATGTACGGCAAGGTCATCGAGAGCGCCGAGGACTTCGCGCAGCTGTTCCTTGAGAAGGGTCTGGTTGCGACCGTTCCGTGCACCGCATTTGCCGCGCCGGGCTTCATCCGCTGGAGCTATGCGACCTCGCTCACCGAGATTGACAAGGGTCTCGACCGCCTCGAAGCGTTTATCAAGAACGCGTAAGCCTTCGTAATTCCGAGCAGCACTCTGAAAAGGGTGCTGCTTTTTGGTTTCTGCACCGAACCTCTGGGGCACTTGAACCGCGCAGGCGGTTCATCCTTTCCAGGCGGCAGCCTGTTTCTCTGCACCGGCTGAGCGGGGGACGCGAACTGCCGCAGGCGTGTTCGCCCTATCCGGGCGGCTCCTTTTCTGCATCGGCTGAGCGGGGTACTCGAACTGCGCTAGCGTGTTCGCCCTATCCGGGCGGCAGTCTTTTTCAGCACCGGCTGAGCGGGGTACTCGAACTGCGTTAGCGTGTTCGCCCCTAACGGGCGGGGAGTTTTTCGCTTGAAATCGAGCGAGGAGTTGCGCTCTGCGGAGCGCGGGAACGTGCGCTGACGCCGCGCGGGCGCACAAGAGGGTAGACACCTGCGGTTTCCACCCTC
>OGWS01002020.1_pt1 | contig 13643 bp, 10 predicted proteins | sample 1576111 | NCBI WGS metagenome assembly OGWS01 (sample SAMEA3541534, study PRJEB24748) | human gut metagenome | biome: human gut; feature: human-associated habitat; material: faeces | place: China | collected 2012
TAACCCCTGATATTGCCTTGTCTTCACTTACAAAAACCCAGCCTAAACTGTCATTCTCTTTTAATGTATCAACTATCTGACCGCCTACGTCAAGGTTTCCAAGCATATCATTTTCTGTTCCGGCATCATTATTAGCCACGGCTATTTTTATGTTAGCTGTGTTGCCATATGGATCCTTGTTGGCAGCTATGTTAAACCATGCATACAACGAAGGGATTATGCACACGCCGATTACAACTATTAGTGCAACTATGTTTTTGGATAATCTGCCTATGTCACGTTTAAAAATCTGGAAGGATTTTTTCATGTTAAAACTCTCCTTTTTCTTCATTATTTAAATAAATAGCTTCGTAATAAGAGTATTTTTTTATATAATATCACAATCTCTTTTTCAGTTGATTCTTATACTTTTATTTTGTTTTGTATGTTTTTTTGTTCTTTATTTTTTACATTTTTGTGCTATAGTTCCACATTGTATCACAAGTATAATTTTACGTCTATTGACAATTAATATATATGTGACAAAAAACAGAGTTCTTTTTGTTTTTAAGAACTCTGTTTTTTATTATTGTGCTATTTTGTATAGATCCTGTACTCTGTTTTTTGTATCAAAAATATTGTTGTACTGTATGATGTCGTAATTATGTATCCATTCATAGTATGGTGATGTTTTGTCTCCTGTTTTGTAGAAGTTTCCATCTTCACCAATGTAGCCTTTTTTTGTTATGATTGGCACTTTTTTGCTAAACTCTGATACGAACTGCTGATATCCGTTTTGTGCTAGTCCTGCTGTTTCCAGTACAAGTGAACTCATTCTGTTTGCACTTATATACATATTGTTATCTGATTTCATATCATAGTTTGCCCATATAACGAACTGAGTGTTTCTCTTCATTAGGTTCTCATAAATTTCATCAAGCTTATAGTCTTTTTCTATTTCCTCATAGAATGATTCTTCTATCTTTGGCTCATGGTCACCAAAGAAGATTATTAATGTTGGCTCTTTTACATTTTTAAAATATGTAACAAGTTCTTTTAATGCATCATCTGACTTTCTTAACATATTTAAGTACTGAACTGCCTTCAGCGCATTCTCTACATGACGCTCTACACGAAGAGACAGTGTTTCCAGTCCCTGCAGGAAGAAGAATGCATGGAATGGAGATAAAGTTGCACCGGTATCACGAAGTAAGATAGCGCGGATCTTTGTAACAAATGCTGCCGGTCCTACTGCCTTTACAAAGCTTACTCCATGGTAGCTTGGGTTTGGCTCAACTAAGGATGGGAACTTGCCGCTTGCTTCCCAGTCAAACTTACCGCTGTCTACGATCACACCGCCAATGGTGGTTCCATGTCCGCCAATGAACTTGGTAGCTGAATGTACAACGATATCTGCGCCGTATTCGATCGGGCGTACCAGATATGGAGTTGCGAAGGTATTGTCAACTACTAACGGGATCTTATGTGCATGTGCGATCTGTGCCAGTCTTTCAATATCAACTACATCAGAGTTAGGATTTCCCAGAGTTTCTACATGGATAGCCTTTGTGTTTTCCTGAATCGCTGCCTCAACCTGCTCATAATTAAATGGAACAACGAAAGTGGTCTTGATACCATACTCTGGAAGAGTGTGGGCAAACAGGTTATATGTACCACCGTAAATGTTCTCAGCTGCTACAATGTGATCACCTGCATGTGCCAGGTTCTGGAAGGTATATGCAATAGCTGCTGCACCGGAAGCTACTGCTAAAGCTGCAACGCCACCCTCTAAAGCTGCAATTCTCTTTTCAAATACATCTTCTGTTGGGTTGGTCAGACGTCCGTAAATATTTCCGGCATCGGTCAGTCCAAATCTTGCTGCTGCATGATCGCAGTTGCGGAATACATAGGAAGAAGTCTGATAGATCGGTACAGCTCTTGCGTCAGTTACCGGATCTGGCTGTTCCTGTCCTACGTGAAGCTGTAATGTTTCGAATTTAAAGTTTCTTTCATCATAAGATTTCTTTCCCATATTATTGTCCTCCTGAATAAAAATAAATCAGTCATTTACCTACTGTTTTGATTCGTTTTTGTTTATGGACAAATAATAGCATCTCTTTTTTCATCTGTCTAATACACAAAAAAAAGAGCCAGCTATAGTTTTTACCTATAGCTGGCGTCTTCATTTTTATATTTACGTATCTCATCCAGATATTTCTGCCCCAATGGGCTGATGGCCACACCTTTGCGGCATAAATACCCAATGGTCATCACCTCATCGGATTGTAATGGCACAGCACAGTAATCACCGCCGTTTAACTCCTCACATATAATGCCTGAACAAAGAGTATAGCCATTTAAACCTTTCATCAGGTTTAACATGGTAGCACGGTCATTTGCACGGATCAGCTGCTTATATTCATAGGTAGAAAGCACTTCTTCCGCAAAATAAAAGGAATTATTATTCCCCTGTTCAAAAGCCAGACATGGATACGGCTGCAGATCATCCATAGTAACCGAAGCTCTGGATGCCAGTGGATTTCCCTTCCACATATAAGCATAGATCCCACAGTCTAAGAGCCTGTGAAATTCCAGCCCAAACTCTGTAAACAGCTTTGTCAGCACCTTGCTGTTAAAATTATTAAGATATAAAATACCGATCTCACTTTTAAAATTCTTTACATCCTCGATCACTTCATATGTTTTGGTCTCATGAACTGCAAACTCATACTTGTCCATTCCAAACTGACGCACCATTTCCACAAAGGCCTGGACAGCAAAGGAATAATGCTGCATAGACACACTGAATTTCTTGCGCACATTTTCTTTTTCAATGTACTTTGACTCGATCAGACGGTACTGCTCCACCACCTGCCTGGCATAGCCTAAAAATTCCTCCCCTTCCGGTGTCACAGTAATTCCCCGGTTGGTACGTTTAAAAAGCTCTATACCAATCTCATTTTCCAGCTCTTTAACAGATGCAGAAAGACTTGGCTGTGTGATAAACAGACTTCGGGCTGCTTCGTTCATAGACTTGGTATCTGCCACTGCAATGGCATACTTCATCTGCATTAAGGTCATTTTTTTTACTCCTTTATAATCAGCACGTATCTCTTATGTATTTATGGCTTTCATTTTATGACAACCAGATAATGTTGTCAACGCATGCTTTGTACTCTTTTAACACGGGTATCATTCACATTTCGTTCATAAATCATTCAAAAAAGTGTTACACAATGAACATGATTTCTTCATCTTTCCTTTTTATACTTTAGTCATAGATGAGAAGCAAGAAAACAAGCTAAAAACCTCATCCCTTGAAAATTTTTAATACCTAACTAAGCTTACAAGATTTTTTTCATAATACTCGAGCTGGTAAGATTTTATCAGCTCTCCTCCCTTTTAATAATACTTTTTTCCAAAAAAAACACATCACTTGACGTGAGGTGTTTTTTTTGTGGTGTTAAAAAGGTCTGAATGATCTGGAATACAAACCTCTCCGGATAAAAATAATAAAGCCGTCAGGTTAAAAAATGCCATCAAGCCGTTCCAGAGATCCGATAACATCCATATTGCCTCCAGCCGGATACAGCCACCGGCAAATACTGCCAGTAAAAACAAAATGGGATAAAGTATATGTAAATGTAAAATCCCTGTTTTCTCTTTTAAATACACTACAGCCTGCTGTCCAAGATAATACCATGCGATCACTGTTGCAAAAGCAAATACTACCATGGAAACACTGATAAACCATTTACCCACTATCCCTGATCTGGCAGAAAAGCAGGCAGCAGCCAAAGCCGCTCCTGTAAGAGAAAACGTCTCTATATCGCCTTGTGACGTACACAAAATAACCAGTGCCGTAAGCGTACACAATACCACTGTATCAAAAAACACCTCAAACATGGCCCACATTCCCTGCTCCCAGGGTGTTGTGTGTTCTGCCGGACCATGAAGGACTGCTAAAGTGCCAAGCCCCGCCTCATTGGAAAACACACCTCTGGATATACCATAGCGCAGACTTTTGCTGATGCCAAAACCTGCGATCCCGCCGGAAATCTGCCGGATCCCAAAAGCAGACTGGAAAATCCTTAAAAACACATCTGGTATGCGGTCTGCGCATAATAAAAGTACCAGCAGGGAAAATAAAATATAGATCCCCGATGCCAGCGGCAGAAGGCACTCCGCTGCTTTTCCTATGCGTTTTATCCCGCCTAAGACCACTGCTCCTGTAAGCAGAGCCAGAATACCGCTTCCTAAAGCCGATGGTATCCCCCAGGTAAATTCCAGTGTTTCTGCAGCAGAATTCGCCTGTACCATGCTCCCCATCCCAAGGGCACATAAAAAGCAGAAAAAACTGTATCCCACTGCCATGAATGGGATCCCCAGTCCTTTTTCCATATAAATAAAAGGACCACAGACCCATTTACCCCTATTATCTTTAAAGCGGTACCGGCATCCCAGATAGGTCTCACCATAAGCAGTTGCCATACCCACCAGCGCAGAGATCCACATCCAGAACACTGCCCCCGGGCCGCCAGATACAATGGCAGCAGCTACACCTGCAATATTGCCGGTCCCTACCGTTGCCGCCAGGGCAGTACAGACTGACTGGAATTGCGTGATTCCAAGATGCCCTGCATTATTAACTGCCTTTTCATCATGCCCCCGGCCGTGTTTCCATAAGCTTCCCCAGGTTGACTTCCACCAATATTTAAATCCCAATATCTGAAAAAAATGACAGCGTACAGACAACACCAGTCCCACAATAAGAAATATCCCCACAGTCCACGGCCCCCATATGATCCCGTGGGCCATTTCCAGAATTTTCACATGCAGCTCCTAATAATATAATCCTCTTACTGAGGTTTTTATGCACTGTTTTTCTCTTCTATGCCTGCTTTATCCACAAATATATGGTATGATATATATATCAAAAATTTTTACCCACCTGAAAGGAGGCATTTACATGCCCGGCTTCACCACCCACTATATTTTAGGCATGAAGGCATACAACGACATGCCTCAAAACAACCTTAAATTTATCATTGCCAAATACCGCTGGCTTTACCAGCTTGGTCTTCAGGGACCGGATATGTTTTTCTATAACCTGCCTATCCTGCGCCACCGGGACCACCGAAATATTGGTTCCTATATGCATGAACACCATGTAAACGACTTTTTCCGCTGTGCCTTCACCCGCCTTTCAAAGATCGAATCCAGACAGCAGCGTGAGGAAGGCCTTGCTTTTTTGTGCGGTTTTATCAGCCATTATATTGGTGATTCTATCTGCCACCCTTATGTTTATGGCCGCATCCACTATGACGCAGAGCATCCCACTGCTGCCTGTCACGGCTTACACGCCAAACTGGAAAATGACATTGATGCCCTGTTATTGATGAAATATAAAAAGAAAAAGCCGTCCCAGTTCAACCAGGCGGCTACGATCTGTTTAAATGGCATGGAGACACAGTTTATCTCCCGTTTCCTCTCCTCCTGCTTAAATGATGCTTTCTATCCTTTAAGCAGCAAAAATCATTATCAGGTATCTCCGGGCATGATCCACCGTTCTATCCTTGCGCTGCGGTTCGGCTGCCGCACGCTTTCTGACCCATACAGCAGAAAAAAGAACCGGATCGAATACGTAGAATCCCTGTTTTTACGAAATCCTTTAGCTTCCAGCAAAATGGTAACGGATGTGGTCGAAGATCCGGTCTGGAGCCTGAACCTGCGCCATGAGACCTGGTGCAATCCCTGGGATAAGAGCATCGCTTCCAAAGCCTCTTTCCCAAACCTGTTCCGCCAGTGTCTGATGAAACATGCCGCCATCTATTACATGATCAACACTTTGATAGAAGGAAAAAATATTCGCCCAGCATCCTTTGACCGGATACTGGACGAACTTGGAAATTATTCTTATCACAGCGGTCTTCCCTGTAACGATGAAGACTGATATACTGTAATACTAATGCTGTCCGTAATAAGCGCCTGGACCATGCTTGCGCAGATAATGTTTATCCTGCAGGCACTTAGGCGCTTCTTTTACATCTGGATTCAGACGCTCACAGCGGGCTGCCATTTTAGCAACTTCTTCCAATACTACTGCATTGTGTACTGCCTCTGCCGCATCTTTTCCCCAGGTAAAAGGACCATGATTTTTACACAGAACACATGGAACTGCAACGGGATCCATTTTTCTCTCCTCAAATAGATCTGCGATCAGAACACCTGTATTCTTTTCATAATCCTTTAATTCTTCCTCTGTCAGATTTCGGGCACAAGGAACAGCCCCATAGATATAATCTGCATGTGTGGTTCCATAACAGGGAATATCTCTCCCAGCCTGTGCCCAGGAAGTAGCCCATGGGCTGTGGGTATGTACAATACCGCCGATCATAGGAAAACGATTGTACAATACCAGATGGGTCTTTGTATCAGAAGAAGGATTTAATTTTCCCTCTACCTGATTTCCCTCCAGATCCATGACTACCATATCTTCTGGTTTCATTTTATCATAATCTACACCTGAAGGCTTGATCACAAACAGCCCTTTTTCCCGGTCAATGGCAGAAACATTTCCCCAGGTAAAAGTAACCAGGCCATATTTTGGAAGCTGCATATTGGCTTCATATACTTTCTGTTTTAATTCTTCCAGCATTTATTTCCATCCTTCCACTGCGCCCTTTTCAGCTGCCAGTCCTTTTATATAATCCTGCATAAAGGCATCAAAACCTTTAACGTCCTCTGCATCCGGCTCCATTACTTCTTCTTTTGCATCAGCAAATACATATTGGTTCAGATAATCAGAAAGGCTTTCTCCTTCCTTCCTGTCTTTTCTGTAAGCTGCTAAAAGAGCAATTCCCCAGGCACCGCCTTCTCCTGCTGTCTCCATAACAGCAACCGGTACATCTGCAGCCGCCGCCATAATACGCTGTCCAACACCCTTTGTCTTAAAGAAACCGCCATGTCCCATTAATTTATCCAGGGACACATTTTCTTCTTTAAACATAATGTCCATGCCATATTTAAGTGTTGCAAGGGAACTGTATAAATGAGTCCTCATAAAGTTAGCCAGTGTCAGTCTGCTGTCCGGTTTTCTCATAAACAGAGGACGGCCTTCTTCAAAGCCTGTGATCGGCTCTCCGGAAAGATAACCATAGGACATCAAACCGCCGCAGTCAGCATCTCCTTCCAGGGCTTTTCTGTAAAGACTGCCGAATAAAGTGTTTTTGTCCACTTTCTGGCCCATCATCTCATAAAACTGCTCAAATAGTCCTACCCATGCATTCAGATCAGAAGTACAGTTATTGCAGTGGACCATTCCTACCAGATAACCGTCTGGTGTGGTCACAAGGTCGATCTCCTCATGGACCTTCTTTAAATTCTCTTCCAGAACTACCATAGCAAACACAGAAGTACCGGCAGATACATTTCCTGTACGGACAGCTACACTATTGGTTGCAGTCATACCGGTTCCGGCGTCTCCCTCTGGCGGACAAAAAGGAACACCCGCCTGAAGCATTCCGCTTTCATCTAAAAGAGCGGCTCCTTCTTCTGTAAGACTTCCTGCCTCTTCCCCTGCAGTAAGGACCTTTGGCAGAATATCCGATAATTTCCAGGAATATCCTTCCGGCTTAATCAGTGTTTCAAATTTATGGACCATTTCTTTCTCATACTGGCCATCTGCCGGATCAATAGGAAACATTCCAGAAGCATCTCCCACACCCAAAACTTTCTTTCCTGTAAGTTTCCAGTGGATATATCCTGCCAGAGTAGTAAAGAAATCCAGCTTTGATAAATGTTCTTCTTTGTTCAACACTGCCTGGTATAAATGGGCAATGCTCCATCTTTGGGGAATATTATACTCAAACAGCTCTGTCAGTTTCTTTGCTGCCTCCCCTGTAATGGTATTTCTCCAGGTCCTGAAGGGAACAAGCAGTTCTCCTGCTTTATCAAATACCATATATCCATGCATCATGGCGCTGATCCCCATAGAACCAATATGCACAAGGCCTGTTCCGTACTGCTTTTTTACATCTGCTGCCAGATCCTGATAGCAGAAACGCAGACCTTTCCAGATATCTTCCAGGGAATAGGTCCAGATCCCGTTTTCCAGACGGTTTTCCCATTCATAACTTCCCTGGGCAACAGGGGTGGTGGTACCGTCAACCAGTACCGCCTTGATCCTGGTAGAACCAAACTCGATTCCCAGTGAAGTTCCCCCGTTTTCTATGTCATTTCTTATTTCTTCTATACTGCGACCCATAGATCATCTTCCTTCCTGATCAGTGAAACTTGTAATAAGCCTCATTCCAGCGCAGTTCGTTGCGCAGCTGACGGATATTTGTATCCTTATCAATATAAACGGTTTCAATTCCCATTGCATTAGCCCAGTCTCCCATCTGCTCTGCAGTCAGGTCATAAGAAAAAGCAGTATGGTGGGCGCCGCCTGCATAGATCCATGCAGCGGCACCTGTGTCCAGAGATGGCTCCGGTGTCCAGAATGCAGTTGCTACAGGAAGTTTCGGCATTGGTTTTTCTGCTTTCTTTACTTCCACATCATTAATGATCAGACGGAAACGATCACCCAGATCAATAAGAGATGTTGCAATACCATGTCCTTCTTTTGCAGTAAATACCAAACGTGCCGGATCTTCCCTATTGCCCATAGAAAGTGGACACTCTTTAATAGAGATTTTTCCATCTGCAATAGTCGGGCAAACCTCTAACATATGAGCCTGAAGGATACCCTCTCTTCCTTTTACCAGATTGTATGTATAATCTTCAAAGAAACTGGTTCCCTTTGCATCCTTTGTACCTGCTGCCATGATTTTCATCAGACGCACCATTGCTGCTGTTTTCCAGTCGCCTTCTGCGCCAAATCCATAGCCTTTTTCCATCAGCCGCTGGATCGCCAATCCCGGAAGCTGTTTTAAGCCGCCCAGATCACCAAAATGAGTTACAATAGCCTGATAATTATTTGCATCTAAAAACCGTTCAAATCCCAGCTCGATCTGTGCCTGTACAGCTACATGGCGGCGGAATTGCTTTTCATCTCTGCCTTCTAAGAGAATATCATAAGTGTCATAATATTCTTCTACCAGTGCATCTGTGTCTGCCTGGGAGACTGCATCCACTGCTTCTACGATCTCATTTACCGGATAAGCATCTACTTCCCAGCCAAATTTGATCTGTGCCTCTACCTTATCACCATCTGTAACAGCTACATTGCGCATATTATCCGCAACACGCATTACACGGATATGGGAAGATTCCATTACTCCGATAGCTGTACGCATCCAGGAAGCCAGCTGATCCTGTACTTTTTCATCCGCCCAGTGGCCTACGATCACTTTTCTTTCAATTCCCATACGGGTTACAATATGTCCATATTCTCTTCCGCCGTGGGCAGACTGGTTTTCATTCATAAAATCCATATCGATGGAATCGTAAGGGATCTCCTGATTAAACTGGGTATGCAGGTGGCATAAAGGCTTGTGATATTCCTGTAATCCTAAAATCCAGCTTTTAGCCGGTGAAAAGGTATGCATCCAGGTGATAACACCTGCACACTCCGGATCCTGATTTGCTTCGTTAAATGTTTTCCGGATCACTTCATTTGTAATAAGAGTCGGTTTCCACACAAGTTCAAATGGAAGTCTTCCGCTTTTATTTAACTCGTCTACTATAATCTGTGAATGTTTTGCTACATGAGCCAGACACTCATCTCCGTAAAGATCCTGTGAACCAGTACAAAACCAAAATTTATATTTTTTCTTCGTCATCAGCATAACAAACTTCTCCTTATTTTTCTACTTCTTTCTATTTCTTTTTCTTCATCATAGCCAGAACAGACTGCAGTACAATAAAGAAGCACAGCAGAGCCGCAATGGTAATACGTGTCCACCAGGAAGATAATGTTCCCTGGAATGTAATAAACGCTTCAATAGTTGCCTTGATCAGTACACCAAATAAAGTTCCAAATACATTTCCCACACCGCCGGTAAGAAGAGTTCCACCGATAACAGAAGAAGCAATGGCATCCATTTCAAAGCCTTTTGCCTGTTCTACGAAACCGCCCAGTGTGTTTAAGCAGAATAAAATACTTCCAACACCGCAGAGGAAACCATCTAACACATAGGCTTTCAACTTGATTCTGCGTACATTTAAGCCCATCATCAGGGCGGACTGCTCATTTCCGCCTACTGCATAAATGCTGCGGCCAAACTTTGTGTATTTTAACATAATAAATGCCACTACCAGAAATACCAAAGCGATCACGACTGTAGGATAGATATAAGGATAGATCATAACGCCTTTTTTATTCAGATAACCGCCAAAAGGAATATACAGTTTCATTTTCGCCCATGCCATAAAGGTCTCGTTGGTAATACTGATCATATCCTTGGAAATATTGGCTGTCATACCTCTTGCAAAGAACATACCTGCAAGTGTAACTATAAATGGCTGGATATCCATATAAGCTACCAGAAAACCCTGGACAAGGCCAAATATAATACCTGTTGCCAGAACGATGAGCACTGCAGGAACTGCGCCAACTCCACCTTTTTCCATCATCCACGCAAGCATCATACAGCCCATAGCCACGAAAGAACCAACACTGATATCAATGCCGCCGGTGATCATAACAACGGTCATACCGATGCCAATGACGATCAGGCCGGCATTGGAGATAAACAGGTTTAAAAAATTCTGTGTTTTGGAAAATCCCTGGGCATTAAAGATCACACAGCCAATCCCATACATAACAAAGAACAGTATGATTGTAACAAGGAGCAGGAAGCTGTTCTGATTTAATTTCATTTTACCTTTCATGTCATGCTGCCTCCTTTCCTGCTGCCATCTCTTTTTTCTGTAAAAGAGATTTTCTCCACCTTGCAAAACCCGGAGACTGGAGAGCTACGATGATAACAACTACGATCGCCTTATAAACAGGAACCTGATCAGAAGAAACATGCATTGCATACAAAGTAGTAGTAAGTGCCTGAATGGTAAATGCGCCGATCACAGAACCTGCCAGTGAGAATTTTCCGCCGCCTAAGGAATTCCCGCCAATGGCAACTGCCAGAATAGCATCCATTTCCATGTTAAGACCAATATTATTTGCATCTGCGGAATAAATACGACTGGAAGCGATCAGACCTGCAAGACCGGAACACAGACCACAGTAAGCGTATGCAAGAAAAATAATGAAAACAGACTTGATACCCACTAACTGGGAAGCTCTCTTATTAATACCAACAGACTGAATGTACATACCCAGCGCTGTTTTCTTTAAAAGCAGGGAAGTCAATACTACTACCAGCACTGCTACGATAAATGGAGTAGGAACCGGAAATCCCGGAAAAGAACCACCAAGTATGCGGTAACTGTCTACACGCACATACGTGATCTGACCATCTGTGATCAGCTGTGAAATACCTCTGCCTGCTGTATACATGATCAGAGTTGCCACCATAGGCTGGATATTTAACCTGGATACTAAAAATCCATTAAAGCAGCCGATGGCTGCACCTACTACCAAAGCTGCTATAAATCCAAGAATCAGTGGATTTGCGTAAGCAGTAACTGCTCTCTCTCCACCTGTAAGGATATTGCAGCATACAGCAGCACTTACTGCCATAGTAGCGCCTACAGAAATATCTGTTCCTGCTGAAGCAGATACTACCAGCGTCATTCCCATTGCCAGGATCACAAGCTCGGAAGCTCGGTTAATGATGTCAATAAGGTAACCATAGAGAACGCCGTCACGGATCTCAATGGAAAAGAAGTTAGGCGTTGTAATGATATTTACCAGCAATACCAGCGCCAGGCAGAAAATGGGGAGAAATAATCTCTGGGATGCTATATTTTTTAATGTTTTGTTTTTCATGACTACTGCCCTCCTGCAATGGTTGACATAATGGAAGACTGGTTCATTTCATTTCCTGAAAGTTCTCCAACTTTTGCACCGTCACGCATAACCACCATGCGGTCACAGGTACGCAGCATCTCTTCAATCTCTGAGGAAATAAATACCACTGCCATTCCCTGGGAAGCCAGTTTTACTACCAGCTTCTGTATTTCTGTTTTGGTACCTACGTCAATACCTCTTGTAGGTTCATCCAGAATCAGAAAATCCGGATTGGTTAAAAGCCAACGGCCAATGATCACTTTCTGCTGATTTCCACCAGATAATGATTTGATTGGTGTTTCACGGCTAGCTGTCTTTATCTGCAGCATTTCAATATACTTATCGGTAAATTCTTCCTGCTGCTTTCTGCTTAACAGATGGAACATGCCTCGTTTTGCCTGAAGTGCCATGATCATATTTTCTCTTACAGACATATCTGCAATGATACCTTCATTCTTACGGTCTTCCGGGAGATAGGCCATTCCTGCATGCATGGAAATAATGGGGTGTTTCGCTATGATCCCATTCCCCTTTACCTGCAGAGTTCCTTCATCCGGCCTCTCTGCACCATAGAGCACACGGACTGTTTCAGATCGTCCGGAACCTAACAGTCCTGTAAAACCAACTACCTCCCCTTTATGGATCACCAGGTCAAATGGCTTGATGTAGCCTTTCTTTCCCAATCCAACCGCTTTGATAACAATATCTTCTTCTGTATGTTCCTCTTCTTCCTTTGCTTCCTTAATAGCTGCCAGATCATCAAAATCTTTACCCATCATCTTTGCAACCAGCTGGACTCTTGGAAGTTCCGCTGTGGTAAATTCTCCTACCAACTGACCATTCCGCAGTACAGTGATCTTATCGCAGACTGCATATACCTGTTCCAGAAAATGGGTGACAAAGATAATGCCGACTCCTTCTCCTTTCAGGCGCAACATCAGCGTAAACAGCTTTTCCACTTCTCCATCATCCAGAGAAGATGTGGGCTCATCCAGGATCAGAACCTTTGCAGACATATCCACTGCACGGGCTATGGCGATCATCTGCTGGATAGCGATAGAGTAATTATCAATAGTCTGCGTAACATCTGCATGTATGTCAAGATCCTGCAATAATTTTGCAGCTCTTTTATTCATAGTTTTCCAGTCGATCAGCCCTGCTTTTCTGGGTTCTCTTCCAATAAAAAGATTTTCTGCCACTGTAAGGTTCGGGCAGAGGTTTACTTCCTGATACACGGTACTGATACCGTGGCTCTGGGCCTCCTGGGGACTGCGGTTGACGATCCTATGGTCACAGCCATCGATCATGATCTCTCCTGTTTCAAACTCCTCCACACCGGTGAGAACCTTGATCAGAGTGGATTTTCCTGCTCCGTTCTCACCCATAAGAGCATGTATTTCCCCTTTTTTTAATGTAAAATCCACATTCTGCAGAGCTTTTACACCTGGGAATGTCTTATATATATGCCGCATTTCAAGGACTGAATCCTTTTCCATAAAAGCCATGCCTCCTTTTTTTGAAAAAAGGCGCGGGAGGGGGGACTTTTGTCTCCCGCCCCGCACCTGATCTGCTATGTATCACTAGTAACAGATTGCTGGTTATTAATATGCTCTAGTCTTTAAAATTTCTTCCAGATCCATGGAAGTATCAAAATAAGCTTCGTCTACATACTGGATCTTTTCAACTTTTTCGCCCTTTTCCAGTTTCTGGATGATCTCAGCTACACGTGGTCCATGAAGCGGGTTACACT
>OGWS01002025.1_pt1 | contig 13605 bp, 10 predicted proteins | sample 1576111 | NCBI WGS metagenome assembly OGWS01 (sample SAMEA3541534, study PRJEB24748) | human gut metagenome | biome: human gut; feature: human-associated habitat; material: faeces | place: China | collected 2012
TGCGTATCACATCGCTTAATGGTGTCCACATTTTTCCATAAAAATAAGGATACAAAGACATTCCTGCCTATAGCGGCATTTGTGGGACTGCTTTATATCCTTTTTGTTTTATTATTTTTGTGATTTGAATTTCTTCTGACTTGACTTAAATACTTCTGCCAGACTTTCATGGCAATATCTTCACAGCTTAGTTTAAATTCGTGCTTTCCGTTTCAGGAATGCCAAGCACAATATTTAAGTTGCCGTTTTTTACACGCAGTGCGTCAATAAAGTTCTTTTCATTGACATCTTTTTTTAATGCGACCGTGTATGTAAGTTCAAACAGGGTTCCCATATTGGTTGTCTTTACTTTGCGAAGCTGGCTGTTTGTGGTATAGCTGTCAAAAACTTCGTTAAACGCATCGGTATAATTTAAGTTTTCCGGGATTGTAATCTTTAACTGGCGGTTTCCGGATGCCATATCGCCGAAGTTTGAGACAGAAAGTACGATTAAAACAAGTATAATCACAACTGCAAATATGGCTGCAAATGCAACATATCCGAGTCCGCAGGCAAGCCCTGCTGCCATGGTGAAAAATACGACAGCAATATCTTTTGCATTACCCGGTGCACTTCTGAAGCGAACCAGTGCAAATGCGCCTGCCATTGAAAATGCTCTTGCTACGTTACTGCCGATTAATAAGATAACAACAGACACAATCGCCGGAAGCAGTACCAGACCGATGATAAAGTTTTTGTTGTAACCGTCTTTTTTGCAGGCAATCATATAAGCGATGCCAATTAAAAGTCCTAACACGAGTGCCGTAAGAAGCCCTAACATGGCTGGACCAATGCTAATTGTATCCTGCGCTGTACTTGTAAATATTGATTCAAACATAATGTTTCTCCTCCATTCATTCTTTGATTTTCTATAACATATTTTTTATATTCTGTTCCGTATTTTGAAAAAGATACGGGATAAATTTCCAGTTCCGATAAAATCCTTGTAAACCACAGCGGCACTGCCCTGTTGATTTTAATTTCCATCAGATACGTATTTTCCGGTAAAAGCTGCTGACCATAGCTTCCGCTCTCTAACCGGACATCTTCCCTGCGGGTTGTGATATTTTTATCAAATGTAACACGGAAATCCCCGTCATTTTTTTCAAAATACGCCCGCCGTTCATAAGATAAATAAACCTTCGGCACTAAATTGCAGGTATGGCAGAAATAGTCGATTTCCCGGAATACCTGCCGGTTCATCTGCGGATTTTCCATATCCGGCATCTGATGATGGTTTAAATAGTCATAGGCTTCATTTAACGGCATAATCGTACGCCGCTTGTTGACAATGCCTTTGTACTTCTTTTTAATTTCAACAAAGACATGATCTTTTTCCTTTGGTGTTCCATAGCTTCTCATGCGGAGCTTTTCTTTATACACCGGTCCTTCAATCGATGCCCGGATTAATGCATTATCCGGTGTATCATAATAAATGTTGCAGATTTCATAGAACGGCTTATCGCGGTTATACGCATCCACAACCATATATTCACGGATTGCCTGTGTCAGTTTTTCGTACTGTATGGCATTTATCATGTATTTTTTCTCATATCGGTTAAATACTTCGATTGCCATGTGCATCCCTCCCTTTGTTTTTTCAAAAATGCATTTCCTTATGTTGGATAGTTTATCCATTAAATGTGTCCAAAGTTTGTAAAATCTGCGTAAAAAATATGAAAGAAATTCACATTAGCGGCGTGCGCCGCAAGGCGCACTAAAAAGAGCCGCCACATTTTCATGTGACAGCTCTTTTAGTCTGTATCTTTTTATATTTACTTTGTAATATGTACGTCTAACTGGTTAAACGGAATTTCAATGCCGTTTTCATCAAATATCTTTTTGTATTCTTCTAACAGTTCAAAGCGGGTATCCCAGTATTTGTCATTGGCAACCCACGCTCTGGTTTCGAGTGTAATACAGCTCTCGTCCAGACTCTTTACAATAACGCGGACATCTTTGTCTTTGATGATTTCTTCCTTGCGGTTTAAGCATTCCATCAGCAGCGCCTTTGCCTTGGATAAATCCGTCTGATATCCCACGCCAATCTGGATATCCAGTCTTCGCACTTCTTCCGCACCAACATTGATAATATTCGAGTTGGACAGGGTGCCGTTTGGCATCATGATAATCTTGTTATCAATTGTATGCAGTTTGGTATATAAAAGTTCAATGGACACAACCGTTCCTTCACAGCTTCCCGATATGATATAATCGCCGATTTTAAACGGCTTAAATATCAAAAGTAAAATTCCACCTGCAAAGTTTGACAAACTGCCCTGTAAGGACATACCGACTGCCAGTGCCGCTGAACCAAATACCGTAATCAGCGAGGCTGTTGGAATTCCCAGTATTCCCACTACGATTAGTATTAAAATGGCATATCCTGCAAACTTTGTAATTGAACCGATAAATCTGGCTACGCCGACATCCAGATCACTTTTTCCGAGTGCTTTTACAATAATCTTAACCAGCCAGATAATCAGACGTTTTCCAATCTGCCAGACAATCAGTGCCATAATGATTTTTCCTGCCAGACTGACACTCCAGTTGCACAATTTATTAAACAGTGCAATCAGATTTGCTTTTGAAAAGAAAAACTCAATTTGTTCTGCCGTATCCTGTGCCGAACTAAGTGCGACAAAATAATTCATGATTTCCTCCATTTTTTGTTTTCTTTTTTGTGTTTTTCAGCTTTTGCACCTGTTGGGGCATTTTATCCCGGGCTACTTATTTCCGGCGCTTTAAAGCCGCAAGCTTCTTTTTGGTTTCCTGCTCGATTTTTAACTTGGCAGCTTCTGCCTCCTGTGCCTGTTTTTCGGCTTCTTCGCACGCCTGCTGTGCCGCCTTTGCCGCAAGTTCAGCCTGTTTTTGCGCTTCAAGGGCAGCCTGTGCTTCTTCTTCGGCTTTGACTTTCAGCTGTTCTGCCTGCCATGCCTGTTCCTGTGCTGCCTTTGCCGCAAGTTCAGCTTCTTCCCGGATTTGGATTTCTTCCAGTTCCAGTTTTGTAAACGGTTCATACGCATAAACGGTTAGTGCCAGCGGCGGTAAATCCAGTACAATAGAATTTTCACAGCCGTTTCTTTCCACCTTTTCCGAAGACAGTTGCTGTTCATTTAAAATGTTTTGTCCACCGAAATGTGCTGCATCTGTATTAAAAATTTCCCTATATTTACCCGGCTCTAAAACACCCATACGGAAATCCTTACGGACAACCGGTGTGAAATTTGCAATTACCAGCAAATCCTGCGATGTACTGTCTGATACCATACTCCGGCGCACAAATGCCAGCACCGTTTCCTGTTCATCCTGCGTATCTGTCCATGCAAAGCCCTCCGGTTCATAATCTGCGGTATATAATGCAGGATGTTCCTTATAAAATGCATTTAATGCTTCCATAAAGCTTTGCGGCAATGTGCCGGTACAGTTTTCCGCCGTCCGCTTTTTACCCGGATAACAATACTGATATGCCGTTGCAAGACGCATATTGGCATGTTTTTCCTCATCATTGCTGCCCGGCAGTTCCTGTTCGGTTATATGCAGTTCCTGTATAAAAAATTCACTGTAAAAATACAGCATATTATCTGTCAGTTTCTGATATACACCCTTTCTGAAAAGCGGGTCACTCTGCATAAATTTATCAAAATCATTTTTCCAGCCGTGGTTCCATTTAAAATCAAACCCCAGTGCATCTTCATGGCTGCCGGTCACCCTGCCCCACGTACTGGAATCCTGCGCAATCAGAACCGCCGGACATTTTTCTTTTATCAGCACTTTTTTTAGCTGTTTGAAAAATGCAACCGCATCGAGATTTTCATTTTCACCGTAAAGATTCGGAATCCACTCGCCCGGTGCGCGGCCATAGTCTAAGTACAGCGCACTTGCCACTTCATCTACAAAAAGCCCGTCTATATGATACTCCTTTATCCACATGATTGCATTGGAAATTAAAAACATTTTTACCTGTGGCTTTCCATATTGGAATGAGGATACCGCCACATCTGCATCCGGTGTCAGGCAGAATGCACTGCTCTCATAAAGGTTCGTTCCGTCAAACCACGTAAGTCCTGATGGAAGATTTCCCATAAATGCAGCATTCCAGTCTGCAATCACACCGATATTTTCTTTGTGCATTGCATTGACAAGGCGCTTCAAGTCATCCGGCGTACCAAAAATATCCGCAGGTGCGAAATAGCCTGCTGTTTCCCGGAGATTTCTGCGTCTGCTGTCATACTGCGCTGCCGCCTGCAGTTCAATATGTGTGTATCCAAGTTTTGCAATCTGTGCCGCGAACTGCTCCGGTTCTTTAATCTGGCGACAGGTTTCCGGTGATATTTCATAAATGGCAGCCGGTTCTTTTTCTATATCCCGGTTTTCTTCCGCCTTCTGCCATGCACCATCTTCCCATGCAAACGGAATATCTGCATACACAACCGATGCAAAGCCCTGACCGGCGTCGCACTGTCTGCAGTACGGGTCTGTCTTTACCGCAATATTGCCGCCTTTAAATTTAATTTCATATTTATAGGCTGTACCTGCCTTCATTTCAGGTATAAACAGTTCAAAGATACCACTGTCCTCATGTTTTTCCATCGGAAAAATCCGTCCGTCCCAGTGATTAAAATCACCTACCACACTGACACGCTGTGCATTGGGTGCCCATACAGCAAAGCAAACGCCGCGGATTCCGCCCACAGTGCGCTCATGCGCGCCAAAAAGCCGGTATGCTTCCCAGTCATCGCCTGCCGCAAGTTTTTTGTGCTGCTCTGCCGTTAAAGCCGTGCCGCACGCATAAGGGTCTATATATTCTTTTTTCTGTCCTTTGATATCTTCAATACAGACAGTATAGGCAGTCTGTTTCTTTATCGGAATACAGACCGCAAAATAGCCTGATTCGTCAACCTTTTCACAAGCGTACGCTTTTTTTCTCCCCGCAATATGAATCTCTGCCTCGACCGCATCGGGACGGAAAACCTGTACCAGCATACCATCCCTGCACATATGCGCACCGAGCAGCTCCATCGGATGACTGCACTCTGAATATACCAGTCCTTCAATCTCAGGCCAGTTCATGAATTGATATAACCGATTCATACTAATCTCCATTCCGCAGGCATTTTAATGCCGGAGGAATCGCAGGTCCAATGTCAGATTGGACTCTGCGATAAGAGCTATTTTGTGGCGCCTGCGGCACAAAATAGCTGTGTGAAAAATCTTCGTTTTAAAGATTATTCACATTATCTCCATTCTTTTTTATAAATTTTCCACCCACGTTGCAAATAATTCCGGCCAGACGGATACTTCCGGCTGAAAATGTGTTCCGTCTGCGGTATCTGTTTCCCGCGTTCCAAGTCCAAGTCCGTGATTACCGTGTGGAAAAAGGTGCAATTCAAATCCAATATGTTCTTTTTGCAATGCCTGTGCAAACAGCATGGAATTTTCTACCGGTACAGCACCGTCTGTGACTGTATGCCATAAAAAGGTCTGCGGTGTGTCTTTCGTTACACGTTCTTCCAGTGATACACTCTCAAACAGCTGCTCATAACGTGTCCCAAGCAGTCTTTCAAATGATTTTCTGTGAGCTTTCTCCCCGGATGTAATCACCGGATATCCAAGCAGCATGCCATCCGGCTTTATCATTTCCGGCTCTGTATGCAGGTACTCTTTGACAAATCCTTCCAGCTCTTTGCTGTTCCACATTGTTCCAAGACTTGCCGCTACATGTCCCCCCGCCGAAAAACCGGCGATAATAATTTTATCCGGATCACAGTCCCATTCTTTAGCATGTTCCCGCAGATACCGTACAGCGTACGCCGCTTCGTACAGCGCACACGGAAATTCATCGGGAATCAGACTGTATCTTAAAATTGCCGCATTCATGCCAAGCGAGAGTAGTTTCACTGCAACGGCTTCCCCTTCCCGCGGCGAATGATGTTCATAACCGCCACCCGGACAGATTAAAACCATTGGTCTGTGAAACGGCTTCTGCATTCCCGGATACATTTCCTTAATATAAGTTGTCAGTGTCGCTTTCTGTCCCTTATGTAAAATCCCCGCCCGCTCATAATCAATATCCAGTTCCATAGTTTGATGAATCATATTCTTCTCCAATTCCGCAGGCATTTTAATGCTGGAGGAACCGCGGACAAAATGACTGATTTTGTCCTGCGATAAATCTAATTGTAACGCCTGCGGCACAATTAGTTATGTGAAAAATTGTGATTTATGATTTTTCACATTTCTCCATATTTTTAAATCTGATGTATAAACAGTCCGCTGCGCAGCTTCGGTTCAAACCATGTGGACTTCGGCGGCATCAGCCGTCCTGCATCTGCCACGGCAAAAAGCTGTGCAATTGATGTCGGATACATTGAAAATGCCAGTACACAATCTGTTTCGCAGCGTCTTTCCAGTTCTCCAATTCCACGGATACCGCCTACAAAATCAATGCGTGCATCGGTCTTTGGGTCTTTAATGCCAAGTACCGGCGACAACAGGGCATTTTGCAAAACAGACACATCTAGACCGTCTACCGGGTCATCCGATAAGATTTCCGGCTTTGCCGTCAGCCGATACCACTTCTTTCCCAGATACATGCCAAAGGTTCCCTGCTTGTCCGGATGCACCTGCACAGCACTTTCTTCAACTGTAAATTTTTCTTTAACTTTTTCCAAAAAATCCTGTTCGGTATAACCGTTTAAATCCTTTAACACCCTGTTATAGTCCAGAATCTTTAACTGCTCGTCCGGAAACAGCACAGACAGGAAATAATTAAATTCTTCTTTTCCCGTATACTGTGGGTTTTCGGCACGGCGCTTTAAGCCGACTTTAACTGCTGAAGCGGCTCTGTGATGTCCATCTGCAATATATATAGATGAAATTCCTTCAAATGCACCGCGGATTGCTTTAACGGACTGCGGTTCGCTGATTTTCCATACCTGATGACGGACTCCGTCCGGCGACACGAAATTATATAAAGAAGGATTTTTCTTCGCCTTGTCAATCTCACCGTTAATCACGGCATTGGCACGGTATGCTAAAAATATCGGACCGGTCTGCGCATTACAGGTATCCACGTGCGTAATACGGTCTAATTCCTTATCGGCTCTTGTATTTTCATGTTTTTTAATGACATTGGATTCGTAGTCATCAATTGAAGCACATGCCACAAGTCCTGTCTGCACTCTGCCGTCCATTGTAAGTTCATAAATATAATATGCCTGATCACTGTCTTTAACAAATGTACCGTCTGCAATGGCGTTTTCCAAAAGTTCTTTTGCCTTTGCATAAACTTCCGGCGCATAGGTATCGACTGAACTGTCAAACTGCGTTTCTGCACGGTCTATTTTCAAAAATGAAAGCGGCTCGCGGGCAACTTCCCTGCACGCTTCTTCTCTGTTGTATACATCATACGGAAGTGCCGCCACCCGCTCTGCTTTTTCTGCCTGCGGGCGTACACATTCAAAAGGTCTGATTACTGCCATATGTCCTCTTTTCCGGGGTCATCCTCTGCCCCTTTTTACTGTTCTTTTAATTCCTGTGCCAGTGTTTCAAGCTGTCCGCTTAACGCTGCCAGTTCTTCCACAATCACATTGTTGCTTTCTGTTGCGGAAAGCGTATCACTTGCGTGTGCAGCCACTTCTTCGGAAATTGCCGAAATAGTAGAAATGCTGTCCACAATTTTCTTATTCGCATCGGCTAATTTTGTAACATACGCTGCCAGTTCATTAGAATGTCCGTATACATTGTCCGAATTCTTTTCAATAACCGTAAAGCTTTCTGCTGTCTTTTCAGTGGTTTCATTCTGGCTTTCAATCATTGAAATCATACTGCTGCTGACCTCAACCACCATTTGAATGGCATTGGATACATTTTCAATCAGCTGCGAAATCTGTACCGTGGAATCTTTCGTCTGCTGTGCCATTTGTGAAATCTCGGAAGCAACAACTGCAAAACCACGTCCCGCATCTCCGGCTCTCGCCGCTTCAATGCTTGCATTTAACGCCAGAAGACTTGTCTGTGACGTAATACTGTTAATAATATCCAAAATTGAATTCATCTGGCTCATATATGTATCCAGCTGTGAAAGTTCTTCTGTCACCTTTTTGCCGGATTCAACCGTTTCTTCTGCCTGTTTTACAAGAATACCGACATTTGCATTTCCCTGCGCAATGGCTTCTTTATTCTGATTCATACTGTCTATGATATTCTCTGTGCCTTTTTCAACCTGCTCTACCATTGCCTGAATTTCTTCAGTCTGGTTTAACTGGCTCTGTACTGCTTCTGCCGTATCGTTAGAACCGGAATTGACTTCTTCCATGGATTCTTTCATTGCCTGCATGCTTTCACCAAGCGATGCTGTCTTTTGTGCACTTTCTGCAATCTGCTGTGTCATCTTATCGGAGGTATCCATAATCCGCATCAGCAGTTCTTCCGTCTTTTCATGCTCTGCCTTTATCTCTGCAAGTTTCCACTGATTCAGTCTTTCTGTAACCATAGAAGTATACAACTGGATACCGCAAATCAATACAATAACAAAAAACTGGATTTCCACAGATGCCATATCTGCTTTGGTGTAAATGCCCTTCTGGAAAAACATTACCAGCTGTACGACATTGACAATCACCATACCGACTTCAATCGGCAGCGAATACTTAAAATCATTGTATACCGTAATGGCAATCAGCATTGGAATAACATATACAAACGTAAAGTGATTATTGGTTGTAAACATTACAAATGTATATAAAATTGCATAGCCAATTCCTACGAAATGCTTAATCATCTTTGTATCATGCATCTTTTTATAGGAAATAAATTCTCCTGCTACCGGCGCCATTGCCAGAATAATTGTTACAAGTACATATAACAGTGTCCTGTCACCCTTTAAAAACTCCACAAAATATGCCACCGACATAATACTGCATACCAGACAATGGCAGTTCATAGCAACTGCATTCGCTTTAGCCAGTTCATAATCATTTTCTTTTGGATTGATCCCGCTGTTCATTTTACTCCTCCACTATCACATTTGTATTTTTTTATTATTATACCGTACCCATTTGTTTAAGTAAACAAACATTTCTAAAATCAAAGCAAAAAAAGAGCTGTTCTCCTCCAATTCCGGAAAACAGCTCTGAATTTACTATTTTACGACTCTGACTTTGATGATACCTTCAATAGAAGCCAGTTTATCAATAACACTGTCATCTACATTCTTGTCAACGTCAAATAAAGAATATGCATAATCGCCTCTGGACTTATTTGCCATTTCATCAATGTTTACACCTGCATCGCCAAGAATCGTTGTAATCTTGCTGATAACAGCCGGAACATTTTTGTGGCAGACTGCAATTCGTCCTGTAGTCGTGCAGACACCCATATCACAGGCAGGATAATTTACAGAATTTATAATATTACCGTTTTCAATGTAATTTCTCAATTCCTTGACTGCCATCACTGCACAGTTATCTTCTGCTTCTGCGGTAGAAGCCCCAAGGTGTGGAAGTACAATTGCACCTTCCATTCCGGCAGTTGTCGGATTCGGGAAGTCTGTTACATACTTCTTTACCCTGCCGGACTTTAAAGCCTCACCGATTGCTGTTTCATCGACAAGAACATCTCTTGCACAGTTGACGATAATTGTACCATCCTGCATTAAATCAAATGCAGCTTTGTTAATCATCCCCTTTGTACTGTCTAATGCCGGAACATGAATGGTAATATAATTACATTCTTTATAAATGTCTTCTACATTGACAATATGCGTAACCTTGCTTGAAAGATTCCAAGCAGCATTGACTGAAAGATACGGATCATAACCGTAAACATCCATACCCAGTGCAATGGCTGCATTGGCAACAAGCTGTCCGATTGCGCCAAGACCGATAACGCCAAGCTTCTTACCCTTTAATTCCTGTCCTGCAAAAGCTTTCTTTGCCTTTTCGGTTGCTTTTGCAATATCTGCATTGTCTTTATTTTCAGCAACCCACTGATTACCGCCGATTAAATCACGGGAAGCTAACAGCATTGCTGCTAGCACCTGTTCTTTTACGGCATTGGCATTCGCCCCTGGTGTATTAAATACAACAATACCGGCTTCTGCACATTTATCAAGTGGAATATTATTGACTCCTGCACCGGCTCTTGCAATTGCAAGTAAATGATCATTTAATTCCATATCATGCATTTTGGCACTTCTTACAAGAACTGCCTGTGCATCTTCATAAGAACTCTCCATATTGTAGTCATCTGAAAAAAGGTCAAGACCTACAGAGGCAATATTATTTAAGCAATGTACGTTTACCATTATTTTGTATTCTCCTTTTCAAACTTCTTCATAAACTCAACCAGTTTTTCTACCCCTTCGATTGGCATTGCATTGTAAATAGATGCTCTCATACCGCCAACGGTTCTGTGTCCCTTTAAGTTTACAAAGCCTGCTTTTGTTGCTTCTTCAACAAATTTTGCATCCAGTTCCTTGTCACCGGTTACAAAAGGAACATTCATTAAAGAACGGTCTTCTTTTACAACAGTTCCCTTAAATAACTTACTCTCGTCAAGGAAATCATAAAGAATCTTTGCTTTCTTTTCATTATGTTCCTTCATGGCGCTTAAACCGCCCATCTTCTTAATCCACTTAAATACCTTACCGCAGATATAAATATTATAACAAGGAGGTGTATTGTAAAGAGAATCTGCATCTGCCTGTGTCTTCCACTTTAACATGGTCGGTGTTCCCGGTAATACGTCATCTGTAATCAAGTCTTCCCTGATAATTGCAATAACCACACCGGCCGGTCCGATGTTCTTCTGAACGCCGCCGTATACAACGCCGTACTTTGTTACATCAATCGGTTCAGATAAGAAACAGGATGAAACATCCGATACAAGCAGATGTCCCTTTGTGTTTGGAAGAGTCTTGAATTTTGTACCATAAATTGTATTGTTTTCACAAATGTAAACATAATCGGCATCTTCCGGAATATCCAGATCCGAACAATCCGGTATGTACGAGAATGTCTTATCCTCAGATGAAGCAACTGCAACGGCTTCACCGTAAATCTGAGCTTCTTTATAAGCTTTCTTTGCCCACTGTCCTGTGATAATGTAAGCTGCTTTCTTATTCTTCATAAGGTTCATCGGAACTTCTGCGAAAAACTGGGATGCACCGCCCTGTAAGAATAATACCTTATAATTATCCGGGATATTCATCAGTTCTCTTAAATCTGCTTCTGCTTCTTTGATGATGTTATCGTATACTTTAGAACGATGGCTCATCTCCATAACAGACTGTCCTGAGCCCTGATAATCCAGCATTTCATCTGCTGCTTCCTTCAATACTTCCTCCGGTAATACTGCCGGACCTGCACTAAAATTATAAACTCTTGCCACTTTTCTTTCCTCCTACAAGTTTTAAAACTATTATCTGACATTTTATTCCATTAATGTGTTCCTGTCAACTCAATTCTTTATTTTTCTGAGTTCATTCTGTCTAAATCTTTTCTGTCAAATGCTTCTGAAATTGCCGCCCCCGGTGAAACCATCGGGAATACTTTATCTTCTCTGTCAATAAGACAGTCAATGACACACGGAATATTTAATGCCATTGCATCCTTTAATGCTGCTTCAAATTCCTCAATTGTCTGAACACGGTAGCCCTTTGCCCCCATGCCTTCCGACACTTTGACAAAATCCACACAATCATCCAAAACAGTTGCCGAATAGCGTTTTCCGTAGAATAAATCCTGCCACTGGCGTACCATACCGAGTACATGGTTGTTGACAACGACTTCGATCACCGGAATGTTATGTCTCGAAAGGGTTGCCAGTTCGTTCATATTCATGCGGAAGCAGCCGTCGCCTGCGATGTTGATAACGGTTTTGTCCGGGCGTCCCATTTTGGCACCCATGGCAGCTCCAAGACCGAATCCCATGGTTCCAAGACCGCCGGAGGTTAAAAGGGTTCTCGGGCTCGTATACCGATAATACTGCGCCGCCCACATCTGATGCTGTCCGACATCGGTCGTGATGACAGCCTGGCCGTCGGTTGCCTTATAGATCTCCTCGATCACGAACGGTCCGGTAAGGCCTTCTTCATGCTTTAACGGGAATTTTTCTTTCATTGCCTCGATTTCGGCAATCCACTCGTCATGATGCATCGGCTCCAGCTTCGCATTCAGGCGTTTTAAGACTTCTTTGACGTCTCCGATGATGCTCGACTCGACAACAACATTCTTGTTGATTTCTGCCGCATCTACATCGATCTGAACGATTTTTGCATTGTTTGCAAATTTTGCGGCGTTTCCGGTGACACGATCGGAAAATCTTGCACCGAGCACGATCAGCAGGTCGCACTTCGTCACGCCATAGTTCGATGTTTTTGTTCCGTGCATACCGAGCATGCCGGTGTACAGCTTATCGGTTCCCGGGAAAGCGCCTTTTCCCATCAGGGTATCGCAGACCGGCGCCTGTATATGGTGTGCCAGTTCACGCACTTCCTCGGCCGCACCTGAGATGATGCTGCCGCCGCCCACGAAAATATACGGTTTTTTCGACTCCCGAATCAGAGATACAACGTGATCCAGTCCTTCTTCTGTGATTTTTTCGATAGACGGTGCGATTGCTTCCGGTGTCTTTGGCTCATATTCATACGTTGCCGCCGTGACATCTTTCGTGATATCCACCAGAACCGGGCCCGGTCTTCCGCTCTTTGCAATCGAAAACGCACGGCGCAGCGTGTCTGCGAGAACCGTGATATCTTTTACAATCACGCTGTATTTTGTGATCGGCATCGCAACGCCTGCAATGTCAATCTCCTGAAAGCTGTCTTTTCCAAGCAGTGCCTTTCCTACGTTGCAGGTGATGGCTACCATCGGGGTGGAATCCATGTAGGCAGTTGCAATTCCAGTGACAAGATTTGTCGCACCAGGGCCGCTTGTTGCCATACATACGCCTGTTTTTCCGGTCGCACGCGCATACCCGTCTGCCGCATGGGCAGCACCCTGCTCGTGGGAGGTCAGGATGTGGTGGATTTCCGGATGACGGTAAAGCTCATCATAGATATTCAAAATCGTTCCCCCCGGATAGCCGAACACGGTGTCCACGCCCTGCTCCTTCAGGCACTCAATAACAATCTGTGATCCAGTTAATTCCATGTCTGTATGATTCCTTCCTTATCTTTTGGCTTTGTGTATGAAATCAGCCATCCGATGAAAATGCACGTTCGGACGGCTGATATGATTTTTTTCTATTAGAACTCCAGAATGGCTCCCTTATTTGCGCTGGAAACCATCTTTGCGTAGCGTTTCAGATAGCCTGTGGTTACTTTCGGCTCTCTCGGAGTCCATGCAGCTTTTCTGCGTGCCAGCTCTTCATCCGATACGGCAAGCTCCAGCTTGTGCTCTGGAATATTGATGCGGATCAGGTCGCCTTCCTCAACGAGCGCGATCGGACCGCCTTCTGCTGCCTCAGGGCTGACATGACCGATGGATGCACCGCGGGATGCGCCGGAGAAACGGCCGTCTGTAATCAGTGCTACGGAAGAGCCAAGTCCCATACCTGCAA
>OGWS01002040.1_pt1 | contig 13530 bp, 12 predicted proteins | sample 1576111 | NCBI WGS metagenome assembly OGWS01 (sample SAMEA3541534, study PRJEB24748) | human gut metagenome | biome: human gut; feature: human-associated habitat; material: faeces | place: China | collected 2012
GTTGATTATGTGCTTGCCAGCTGTTTGAGACAGAATCCGGAAATTACAGAGGAAGAAATTTTTAAAGAGCGGTATTTTCTTGCTGTTTCTTCGGACAGCCCGTATGCTTCCTGTGAAGAAATCAGCCTGTGTGATTTAAAAAATGAAGAATTTATCAGTCTGCCGAAGGGATATGAACACCGGACGATTACCGATGAGCTTTGCAAAAAATACGGATTCGTGCCAAATGTAACAACAGAATGTTTTCATTGCCATATGCCTGGGATAGTGGCATCGAAAACCGGTGTGGCATTTATGACAGAAAGTCAGATTGAGAAAAACCGGGCAAACCGTCAGCTTGCTTTTATTCCATTTAAGGAAAAGGATTGCATCCGACATTATTATCTTCTTTGGAAAACAGATCGGCATTTTAATAAGGTGGCAGAAGGGTTCCGTACTTACGCCAGGAACTACTATCACAATAGGGGAATGACAGATTCCTGCCGTTGTGATAACTGTTAAGACATGATATGCAAAGAGGCAATTGGAGAAAGGTATCTCTAATTGCCTTTTTTTAGACAATTCGCTGAAAATATGTAAATGTTGACCTGTTTGATTCGTTTTTTTATATAAATTCATTATAATTGTATATTAGACATATTGGTAATTTTTTGTTAAGATATTCTCAACAATACAACATGTGCTTGAATAGAACACGTTGGAAAAAGGTCTGGAGGGATAAAAGAAGATGAAAGACAAATTAGACAAACTGATGAGTCGCGCCTTTGGAAAACCGATGTATCGTTTGGCGATGATCATTCTCGGATTTCCGACCATTCTGGTAGCGTTCCTCGCATTCCTGATGAACCGGGGCAAAGAATCTGCAGAATACACTGCAGATATGGATTCGGTCAGAAAGAGTGCAGAAGAAGATGGGACGCTGGAGCGGATTCGCAAGGATGCCCGGTATTATCTGACCAGCAAGTACCAGCATTTTGGAAAGAGTACAGATAACTCACAGTTCCAGAAAGAACTGGAAAAGCAGATCGCAAAAGATACCGAGACAGAACTTGAGGCAAGACTCCAGGCAATGTACACAAAAGAAGGAAAACACGGACGTCAGTCCTTTATCCAGTTTTTGTGCAGAGCCTTAAACAATCAGGGACTTTTGGTGTTATCGGTAATTACATCATTCCCAATGTACATTCTGCTTCTGATTTTTGCAAACCCGTATACCCGCTACATATTTGAACGTCTGATCATGATGATCTTTGTTGCGTTCGGTGTTGTTATGGTAGTATTTACGATCCTGCATTTTGCATCATCCAACCCGGCGCTGAATGTACTTGGTGAGTATGCAACTGAGCAGCAGGTTGCAGATTTCAATCATCTGCATGGTCTGGATCAGCCATATATTATCCAGTTGTTCCGGAACTTTAAGAATCTGGCAACATTCAACCTTGGAAATTCTTATCAGGGTAATGAGGATGTTATGGCAGCTATTTTAAGAAAGTTTCCGGTAACGGTAGAAATGAGTGTCTATGCATTTGTTATTGCAGCTGTGATTTCGATTCCGATCGGTATCATTTCTGCTATTAAGCCAAATACCGCATTCGATTACATTTTCATGTTCCTTGCACTGGTTGGTCTGTCCCTTCCGGCATTCTGGTTTGGTATGATCATGATCCTGAATTTCTCGATCAACACACACTTACTTCCGGCTTCTTATGTGGAAGGAAATAAGATATCCCTGCTGATGCCGGCCCTCGTATCTGGAACGCATCTGGCAGCCAGCCTGGCACGTAACACCCGTTCAGCACTGCTTGAAGTTTTAGGTCAGGATTACATCGTAACAGCAAGAGCAAAAGGTTTAAGCAACATGCGCGTGATTTTGAAGCATGCACTTGGAAATGCCATGATCCCGATCGTAACCGTTGCAGGCTTACAGTTTGGCGGAACCCTCGGCGGATCTGCTATCATTGAGAAAGTATTCAACGTAAAAGGTATCGGAAGCTACATCATCGAGAAACAGTTCCTTCCGGATATTCCGGCTATCCTGGGCGGTGTTGTATACGTATCCATCGTGATCAGCCTTGTGAACCTGGCCGTGGATCTTCTGTATGTATACTTAGACCCGCGTATCAAGTCCAGACTGAAGAGCCAGTAAGGGAGGAGGAGAAACATGAAAAGCGAAAATTTCTTTGTGAAAAAAGCAAACCAGAGAAAGCTGAACCGTCATCAGGAGCCCGGATCTCTGGCATTTGCGGCAGGTGCTTCCCTGTGTCTGGCCCTTGTGATTGTACTCATGTCGTTCGATTTAAAAACACGGACCTTTGGAACATTGCCGTTAGCAGTAGCCGGAGTATTTCTGGCAGAGGCACTGATCGCCTTTGGAATCGGAACACTGGTTAATAAACAGATCATCAAAAATAATCAGATCAGCACAGTCCTGCGTCTTCTTGGTATCGTGCTGATTGCAACGATCGTAAACGGCAATATTTTCTGTGCAGTTGCCGGCCTGATGCTGATCAAGAAAAAGAAAAATCTGGAGTATCAGGTTGCAAGCTATATGCTTCTGGTGGAAGTCCTGATCATCATGGTATCTGCCCTGAATGTTTTCAAGCCGTATGTGTGTGACACATTCTTCCTTGGAATGGGCGTTCTGGCAGTCGTGATCCTCATTCATGCAGTCAGCCTTCCGCTGGTAGTTGCTCATGTGAAAGGAAACCGTGCGGATAAGTGCATGATCCCGTTGGGCATTGTACTGATCCTGACGACAGCGACCGGTAATCTGTTTTCCCTTTTACTGGGCCTGATCCTGCTCCGCAAAGCTTATACCAAAGATGATTACGTATCCATTGGCTGGATCGATGTAGTAAAACGTCTGTTCCGCAGCCAGATGGCAGTACTTGGAGCATTCATCATTGTATTCCTGCTTACTTTGTCTGTATGCGCGATTATGACATTTGATTACAGCATTGCAGTAGATAATGATTATTCCCTGATCCTTCAGAATCCAAGCCTGGCGTATCCGTTCGGTACGGATGATTATGGCCGCTGCGTATTTACCCGCGTTGTATTTGGTGCCAGAATCTCCTTAACAGTAGGTATCATTTCTACCGCAATCTCGATTGTAGTAGGAATTATCCTGGGTGCAATTGCAGGTTTCTATTCCGGCAGTACAGACAATATCATCATGCGTGTGCTGGATATCTTCATGGCAATCCCGGGTCTGCTGCTCCCAATCGCAATCATTGCAGCATTCGGTACGAGCACCCTGAATATTACCATTGCACTTGGTGCAGGCGCAATTCCAGGATATGCAAGAACCATCCGTGCATCCGTGATGACTCTTTCCGACGCTGAGTTTGTTGAGGCAGCAAGAGCATGTGGAGCAAAGGATAAGATTATTATCTTTAACCATATTCTTCCGAACTCCATGGCTCCGCTGATCATTCGTGCAACACTTGGTATTGGCTCCGGTGTTACTGCAGTCAGTTCCTTAAGCTACCTTGGTCTTGGTATTGCACCGCAGATTCCTGAGTGGGGCAATATCTTAAAGGCAGGAAGTTCTTATCTGGAAACCAATGCTTATATGGCTATTTTCCCAGGTCTTGCAATTGTAGTTCTGGTACTCGCGTTTAACTTCCTGGGTGATGGTCTTCGTGACGCACTTGACCCGAAACTGAAATAAATAATTAGGAGGCAACCATGGAACAGCAGGATAAAAAATGCATTCTGCAGGTGAAAAACCTGCATGTGCACTATATCACAGAAGAAGAAGAGGTCTATGCTGTCAACGGAATCAGCTTTGATTTGAACGAAGGAGACAGTATCGGCCTGGTAGGTGAGACCGGCGCAGGAAAAACAACCACAGCAATGGCAATCATGCAGCTGATCCCGGATCCGCCGGGGGTAATTACCGACGGCGAGATTTACTTTAAAGGAAGCAATATGATCACCAATACAGATAAGGAAAACCAGAAAATCCGCGGAAACGGTATTTCCATGATTTTCCAGGATCCGATGACGGCATTAAACCCGACCATGACCGTTGGCGACCAGCTTGTTGAGGTTTTACGCCGTCACAATAAAGGCATGAGCAAAGATGAGGCGAAGAAACGCTGCATCGAGATGTTAGAGATGGTAGGCGTGAAGGCGGAGCGTTTTGATGATTATCCGCATCAGTTCTCCGGCGGTATGAAACAGCGTGTGGTAATCACCATGGCTCTGCTGTGCAATCCGGATCTTCTGATCGCGGATGAGCCAACTACGGCACTGGATGTAACCATCCAGGCGCAGGTGCTCGACATCATGATGGATTTAAAGAAAAAGTTCAACATGGGTCTGATCATGATCACCCACGACCTTGGTGTGGTTGCGGAAACCTGTGACAAGGTGGCAATCGTTTACGCAGGCGAGATCGTAGAATCCGGCACGGTAGAAGAAGTATATCTGAATCCGCGTCACCCGTATACCTGCGGTCTGTTTGACTCTATCCCGAAACTGGAAGAGGACAGCACAAAGCTTGTACCGATCGAAGGTATGACTCCGAATATGGCAGAACCGCCAACAGGCTGTTATTTTCATCCGCGCTGCAAATACTGTCAGGAAATCTGCAAGACACAGTCTCCGACGATGACAGAAGGCAGCCACCGTTTCAAATGCTTCTTCCCGTTAGGCAATGAAGTAGATGAAAAATTAGAAAAGGAAGGAGAGTAAGCCATGGGAACAACACTGGAAGTTATTGGATTAAAAAAATATTTTAATGTTGCCAACGGCGGACTTCTCCATGCAGTTGACGATGTAAGTTTTAAGATTGAACGCGGCGAGACCCTTGGTATCGTAGGTGAGTCCGGCTGCGGCAAGAGTACTCTGGGCCGTACCATTTTGCGGCTCCATGAGCCAACCGCCGGCAAGGTTATTTTCGATGGAATGGATATCTGTTCTTTCGATAAAGAAGAGATGCGCCAGATGCGTAAGGAAATGCAGATTATTTTCCAGGATCCGTATGCATCCTTAAATCCGCGTTTTACCATTTCCCAGATTATTGAAGAGCCGTTAAAACTTCACAATATCTATAAAACAGCAGCAGAGCGCAGAGAAAAAGTTGAGGAATTAATGGCACTCACCGGACTGTCAAAGAGAATGTATAACATGTATCCTCATGAATTCGATGGTGGACGCCGTCAGCGTGTGGTTATTGCGAGAGCACTTTCCCTGAATCCGAAATTTATCATCTGCGATGAGCCGGTCAGTGCACTGGATGTATCCGTGCAGGCGCAGATCATTAACCTGATGATGGAACTTCAGGAAAAACTGGGACTGACGTATGTGTTCATTTCTCATGATATGTCCGTAATCAAGCACATTTCTACCAACATTGGTGTTATGTACTTAGGTCAGATGATTGAAAAAGCTTCCAAAAACGAGATTTTCAGGCATCCGCTCCATCCATATACCATCGCACTTCTCTCTGCAATCCCGTCAGTTAATATCCGGGAAAAGAAAGAGAAGATCATCTTAAAGGGTGAGATTGGTTCTCCGGTAAATCCGAAGCCGGGCTGCCGTTTTGCTCCGCGTTGTCCATTTGCTACGGAACAGTGCCGGAAAGAAAACCCGGTATTCCGTGAGGTACAGCCAGATCACTTCGTAGCCTGCCACCGTGTGGACGAAATGTTAGCAGGTAAGTTGCAGTTCCCGGGCAGAAGCTAAAGCGTATATAAAGATTCTATTTATATAAAATTTTTCAAGGAGGAAATACTATGAAAAAAAGAAGAATGGTCGCACTTGGATTGTGCGCAACAGTCGTTGCATCTTCTATGGCAGGATGTGGCGTAAAGACCAAGAGCGACACCACCAAGGCAGCAGCAGAGGCAGCAGGAGAGACAGAGGCTGATCCAAACGCAAACGTAGAGATCGGAGACGTGAATTTAAACTTCCTCTACAACAGCAGTGATGAGAACGTTGCAAACGTTATCCGTGACCAGCTCTCCAAATCCGGCTTCACCGTAAATATGACTGCAGCAGCAGACGGCGCTTCTTTCCGTGAGCAGGAGGCAAATGGTAACTTCGATATTTCCCTGGCAAGCTTCGCAAACCCGGTAGGCACTCCGGACTATGGTATCCGCGGTGTATTCTACAGCAAGGGCGACAGCAACTACACCGGTGTCAATGATGCAGACCTGGACAAACTCATTGATGATGCAGCAACCGTAACCGCTGACAAATATGCTGAGGCATATGGTGAAGTTGAGAAACTCGGCGTAGGAGAAAAAGCTTACTTTGCACCGGTTTATCTGGGTGTAAACGGCCGTGCATTCAGCAATGTCCTGAATCCGGATACCGTTGACAACAACCAGAGATGGGAAGATTTCGATTACGCAGATCCGTCTCAGGATGAATCCAGAACGTTAAATATCACCCAGACTGGTTCTACCATTACGACCTGGGATCCGATCCGTGCCGATGACCAGAGTTCCGGTTATGCACTTGACCACATGTACATCCATCTGCTGACCTTAAAACCAGACTGGTCTGTAAGCACCGATGCTTCCCTGTCTTACAACTATGCGATCGCAGATGACAACAGCGAGTTCTATTTCATCTTAAGAGATGACTGTGGATTTGCAAGAATCGACAAAGACGGAAACGTTTACGATTCTGGCGTGAAAGTTGCTGGTGAAGATGTAGTATATTCCCTGAACCGTGCAAAAGATAAAGATTCCACCCCGATGCACATGACCTACAGCATGTACACCAACCTGGATAAGGTTGAGATGGTTACCGACATTGCAGAACTGGAAGAGAAGAAGACTGCAGACGGTGAGAGCGTAAAAGACGTTCTGGAAAAAGATATTACCCCGATCAGCAATCTGGTAGATTCCAGAGACGCCGTTGACAATGCAGCTGGTAATTATCAGGTAATCCGCTGCACCACTGCTATGCCGTATCCGCAGATCTTAAATGCACTGACTTTCCATGGCGCAGGTATCGTGGACAGTGAGTGGGTTGAGAAGATGAACGAGGGTGTTGATTTTGCTACCTACGATGCGACCAAAGACAAACTGTATGGCGATGGTGTTACCACCAGAGAGGGTGCAACCTTTGACAACCAGCTGTCCTTAAGTGGTACCTATGTTCTGACTTCCATGAACGACTACCAGATGAACTTCAAGGCTAACCCGTATATCCGCACCAACGAGCCGGATTGCGTAAAGATCAAAACTCTGGTAAACAAATTTATCTCTGATAAAGACACAGCACTTTCTTCCTTACGAAGCGGTGATGTAGACTACTGCTACAGCATTAACTCCACCAAATACGATGTGGTAGAGGGTGATTCCAACTTAACCTTAAAGAAATTCCCGGGTATCCGTGTTTACATGCTTGGCTTCAACCTGCATGGCAACTCTGAGGTTTCCAATTCTGTAGATTTAAGAAAGGCAATCTCTTCTGCAATCAACTTTGAGGATGTAAAGGCTGTTCTGGCTGGCAATGCATACGAGTGCTACAGCTTTATGGCAAGCTGCCTTGACTGCGGCAACAAGGTTGACTGGAAACCGGGCGATACCGAGCGTTATCTGAGAGCTTACTTCGCAGAGAAGAAATAAGTGGGAAACCTGTTTTCAAACAAATACACGGTTCGTGCATTTGAAAGAAACAAAAACATATAGGTGATAGAACGGCTCTCCGTCGCTGGCAAGGCGGCGGGGAGCCTGTTCTTTTCAGGGAGATCCGCTAAGATGGCTCCCATATTTAGGAAATGACAGAAGGTTGAAGATATGGAAAAAATGGAACTGATGAATCAGGTTGAACAATACATCAGCGATCACCGTACCGAAATCCTGGAAGATTTAAAAACGCTGGTGCGGTTCCCAAGTGTCAGCAGGGAGGAGGCAGACGGTCTTCCGTTCGGCAAGGAATGTGCCAGAGTATTGGATAAGGCACTTGAGATGGCTAAAGAAAAGGGATTTCAAGTCAACAACCACGATTACTGGTATGGAACTGCTTTTCTTGGCAGTGAGCAGAATGATAAAGGTCTGATCGGTATTTTCTCCCACCTGGATGTAGTTGAGGCCGGAGATGGCTGGATCTATGATCCTTTTGAGCCGACCGAGGTCGATGGCTTTCTGATTGGTCGCGGAGCTGGCGATAACAAGAGCGGTGCAGTGATTGGCATGTATACCATGAAGATCCTGCAGGAACTGAATATTCCCTTAAAGAGCAGCGTGATGCTTTATTTTGGCTGCAATGAAGAGCATGGAATGAAGGATGCAGAGAAATTTGCAAAGGAACATCTGATGCCGGATTATTCCATGGTACCGGATCTATTTTTCCCGGTGTGCCATGGAGAAAAAGGAAATCTGAAGTTTAAGATTATGCCTAAGACTGGTTTTTCCACAGTCCGTTCTGTTTTTGCAGGTGATGCAGAAAATAAGATCCCGGGGCAGGCGGAAGCTCTGATCCCATTTGATGAGAATCTGTTTGCTGCATGTAAAATTCTGGTTGCGACACATCCGGATATCCGTGTAGAAGCAGCGGATGGAATGATCCGTATCACAGCACTGGGTAAAGGCGGACACAGTGCGATGCCGAAGGGCACCGTCAATGCAATCTGGCTGCTGATGCGATTCTTAAAAGAAGTGGATGGACTGCCGGATCATGACCGCGAAATTGCAGCCACTTACGAAAAGCTGCTTTCCGATACCGATGGCATCGCACTTGGTATCGACTGGTCGGATGAGTCGTCAGGTGCTCTGGTATGTTCTGCGGTTATGGCAAGAACAGAGGGGAATGTTCCAAACATTTTGTTCAGTGCCCGTTATCCGGTTACGGACTTCAGGGAGAGAATTGAGAATGCACTGGAGGCAACGGTGGATTCACAGATGTTTGAGATCCGCATTGTATCCAACAATGATCCAATGTACATCCCGGAAGATGACCACTATGTTCAGACACTCATGAACGTTTACCAGGAGGTTACCGGCAATACGGATAGAAAACCGTATATCATTGACGGCGGAACCTATGCCCGCAAACTGAAAAATGCAGTTGGGTATGGCGGAGGCAATGGTGTGAGCGCAACCTTCCTTCCGGCAGGTCATGGACGGGTACATCAGCCGGATGAGGCGAGAAATATCCAGGGAATCCTGGAGGCAATCAAGATTTATGTTATGTCTGTGATCGAACTGGATCAGCTGATTCAGAAAGAAAAAGGGGCGCAGGCATGAATCTCATCGCAGAACTTGCAGAAAAGTATGAGCAGGATATCATTGAACTGAGAAGGTACTTTCATCAGCATCCGGAAACAGCGTGGGAGGAATTTGGTACGACAGACCGCATTGAGGAAGAACTGAGAAGTCTTGGTCTGACACCGCACCGTTTAAACGAAAATACCGGCTTATGGGTTGATATAAAAGGCAGAAAAGCGGATGGCAGCGAGGTTGTTCTGCTTCGTGCGGACATCGACGCACTTCCCATCCAGGAGATGACCGGTCTTCCTTATGCCAGCCAGACTCCCGGGAAAATGCATGCATGCGGGCATGACTGCCATGCGGCCATGCTTTTGGGGGCAGCAAAGATTTTTATGGAGATCCGGGAAGCAATTCCCGGAACTGTGCGCCTGTTATTCCAACCGGCAGAAGAGGGCGGAAAAGGCGCGCAGGCATGTATCAGACAAGGGGTTCTGGAAGAGGTCACGGCAGTTTACGGCTGCCATGTCGGAGCCGGTATTGAAGCACCGTATTTTAACCTGGAACCCGGTCCGCGAACAGCCAGTGCAGACGATCTGGATATCATCATTCACGGATATGCAGCGCATGCCAGCGCTCCGCACCGCGGACACGATGCAGTTCTTGCAGCCGGCAATGTACTCATGTGTCTGCAGACTCTGGTTTCCCGCCATAATGATCCGTTAAATCCCCTGGTCGTTACCATGGGCACGATAAACGGCGGTCAGAAGCGCAATATCATCGCAGATGAAGTACGGTTGGAAGGGACTGTCCGGACCTTTTCAAATGAATTGAGAAAGAAACTGCCAGATATGATTTCTTCAATCGTACAAAATGCAGCAGCCGTGTGCGGCTGTACGGCAGAAGTGGAGTATATTCCGAAAATCGGTGTAATCGTCCATGACGATCCAAAAACATTGCAGATTGGTCTGGAAGCAGCAAAAAAGCTTTATGGAGAGAATTTCTTGGTGAATGCCGGAAAGGTAACCGCAAGCGATGACTTTGCTGATTATCTGGAGCATGTACCTGGAATTTATCCATCCCTTGGAATCCGCAATGAGGAAAAAGGCTGCATCTATGGTCATCATAATGGAAAATTCTGTGTGGATGAGAGCGCTTTGAAACGGGGCGCGGCGATGTTTGTACAGTTTGCGATAGACTATCTTGCAGATTTGCAGAAAAATAGAAAATAAAAACGGAAAAGTTGGAAGTAAGCGGTGAGGCAGATTGTCTTGCCGCTTTTTTGTTTCTTAGGAAATTGAAATTGCGTTCCACGAAACATAGTTTGAATTTAATCTGGCAGAAGCATGTAAGATTGACGAAGTTTCTTTTTTAAGAGTATAATGGAATTGGTTTATGAAAAAGAACACAAGTTTCTAAACTTTCTGTGATCGTGCAGCACAGGAATGAACGGATATGACAATCCCAGAAACGAAAATAAATGATGGAGAAACGATAAAAATGCCAAAATTATATTTCCGATACGGAGCGATGGGCAGCTCAAAATCTGCCAACATCCTGATGGTACGTTACAATTATGAAGAGCGCGGTCAATATGCCGTGCTGCTAAAATCAAGGACTGACAACAGAGATGGGGAACGTGAGATCAAATCCCGTATGGGTCTTTCTGCTCCGGCCGAATATGTGGATGATTTTATAAAAGAAATTTCAGAAAACTGGAAACCGGAACATGAGGAACATTTGTATCATGGGAAAAAAGTGGATGCAGTTCTGGTGGATGAGGCGCAATTCCTTTCCGAGGGGGAAGTCGATATCCTGTCAGATCTCGTTGATTTTTATGGAATTCCGGTTCTCTGCTATGGTCTGCGGACAGACTTTTTAAACCATCTGTTTCCGGGTTCCCGGCGTCTTATGGAGATTGCAGATGTGATTGAGGAAGTCCCGACGGTCTGCTGGTGTGGAAGACGTGCCCAGTGCAATACCAGATATGCAAATGGAAAAATCGTAAGGGAAGGTGCGCAGATTATGATTGGTTCCAATGAAAGCTATGTGGCACTTTGCAGGAAGCATTATAAAGAGGGGAAGTTGTGGCCGGAGACGTAAGTGTCCTATTAGATTTTATGGAATATTGTAAAAGCTGATAATCTGGGAGAGGAAAGACGGTTCTTAACAGCAGTACATTTTACGAGCTGTATTGCCAGGCAGAAGAAAATCATAAAGAATTGAACTGCTATTTGTTAGTGAATCATGACGAGCAGATCACGGTGTATGAGCAAATTGCAGAAAAACTGGGCTTGACGGAAAAGTATGGGAACATTATTAGTAAACCTACCACGTTTATTAATAATCATTCAGCGGACGATCCGGTAGATGTAGCATTTATTGATGAAGCGCACTTGCTGCTTACTCAGGGCAAACAATCATACAGGGGAGAAAATCAGCTGAAGGATATTATTGACAGGGCACGAGTGACCGTTGTAATGTTTGATGAAAATCAGATTCTTACAACAGAGCAGTTTTGGGAAGCGCAGACTCTGGAACGATACCGAAAACAGGCGAAAATGGCGCACAATTATATGGTATTGGATAAACAACTGCGTATGCAGGTAGATGCAAAAACCATGGATTGGATTGATTCATTTACCAAAAAACAAGTATTAAAGAAGATACCAAATACGCCGGGTGGATATAGTATCTTAGTTTTTGATAAACCGGAATTGCTTGATCTGGAAATTAAAAAGAGGGCAAGTGAGAATGATTCCGCATTATCAAGAGTTATAGCAACATATGATTGGGAATATAGTAAGAATCACAAGCCGGAAGATCGCATGATGAAATATTGGGAAGTGTTTATAGGAAAATGGCACAAACCATGGAACAGGGAACTGGAGACCGGGCTTTCCAGAAAAGAAAAACAAAGTATAAAAGGATTAGCATGGGCAGAACAGCCACAGACAATTAATGAAGTGGGATCTACTTTTACGATTCAGGGATTTGACTTAAATTATGCGGGAGTAATTCTTGGACCTTCCGTAAAATACAGAAATGGAAAGATTGTATTTGATCCATCGGCCAGCCATAATGAAAAGGCAGTTCGAAACAGGACTTTATCGGATGGAACAAAACAGAAATTTGGTGAAACCCTGATTCAGCACGAAGTGAGAGTTCTCATGACACGTGGAGTAAATGGAATGTACATATATGCATGTGATCCGGAGCTTCGGGCAGCGCTGCTTTCTGCAGCAAAAGAAGAGGAGTATTTATGAAACAGGAGACGATAGAAAGAATCCGGAAATTTACAGAAGACCGGGACTGGGATCAGTTTCATTCACCGGCAAATCTGGCAAAATCAATCGTTATTGAAGCAGCAGAATTATTAGAGTGTTTTCAGTGGTCGGATGAGAAATATGATTTACAGCATGTCAAAGAGGAACTGGCTGACGTAATGGTGTACAGTCAGAATCTGCTGGATAAACTCGGTCTTGATGCAGATGAGATTGTGAATATGAAAATGACTCAGAATGAGACGAAGTATCCGGTAGAGAAGGCAAAAGGAAAAGCGGAAAAATACGATCAGTTGTAATAAAGAAAGAGGAAAGACAATGGAAGAAGATTTTGAAGGTGCTGAAGATGAGATAAGAAATGCTTATGAGAAAAGACGAAAAGGTGATAATAAAAATGCAATATTAGGAGTTGGCGGGAGTTATTGTAAATACCGAACATACCAGGCAGGCAATAACCAAGGACCAGATGAAAAAGTTTTTGAAGTTCGTCCATGATGATAATGTGTACTACAAATACTACGCTGTTTTCTATATTCTCTTCCATACAGGACTTACAAGAGAATGCTGCTCAGGTTATTCAGCAACTTGGGTGCGCAGATTATGCAGAATATAAAGTAATACCATACATGTGTATGAATAAGGTACTGATTTCAAGATATAAAAAAATAGCATTTCCTATCGTATCGTATCCAGAATTAGAGGAAATTATTTCTGGTGTCATAAGGGAATAATATTTTTACATATCAACTTATAAAAAACTGCACCCTCTATCTTTATAATCGTTAAAAGGTTCAAAAACCTCGGTAGTCTGCACCCCCCTAAACTGACTACCAATTGACTACTACAGACTATTACACTTGGTCTCGAACTGCCGTATTTTGCCACTTTCACTACAGTTTCCGGAAAACTGTAACTCTTGAAGAAATCCAAAAAAGTGCGTAAAATAGGGCAAAACGAAGCATTTCAGGAGGAAAAATACAATGATAAAAGTCCTATTCATCTGCCACGGCAGGATTTACCGGGCATGATGAAAAGTCTCAAATCGTCTCATAAGCCCCGTTTTTAAGCGTTTT
>OGWS01002044.1_pt1 | contig 13518 bp, 10 predicted proteins | sample 1576111 | NCBI WGS metagenome assembly OGWS01 (sample SAMEA3541534, study PRJEB24748) | human gut metagenome | biome: human gut; feature: human-associated habitat; material: faeces | place: China | collected 2012
CGGGATCTCAAGCGTATCGACCTTTCCTTCGGGCAAGGTCACGCCGTCCGGACTGGAGTAGCCGGGGCGCGTGACGGCCACGAAGTGGGCGAGGTCCCACATGAGGTCGGCGTCCTTCCACTGCATAATTTCGGCCACGGCGTCTGCGCCGGTGATGAAGAACAGCTCGGCGTCGGGATGTTGGGCGCGGATATCGCGCAGGGTGTCGATGGTGTAGGTGACGCCCGGACGGTCGATGTCGACACGCGAGACGGTGAATTTGGGGTTGGATGCGGTGGCGATCACAGTCATCAGATACCGATCTTCGGCGTTGGTGACGTGCTTGTCCAGCTTGAACACAGGTCGGCCGGTGGGTACGAAAATCACCTCATCGAGGTCGTATACCCAAGCTACTTCGGAGGCGGCGACCAAGTGGCCGTTGTGAATCGGGTCGAACGTGCCGCCCATGATGCCGACGCGCAGGCGCGTATGCCAGTTGCCGCGTGCGGAAAGCCTGCCTTTGCCATGGCTGCTGGCCCCGGCCGGCGCGGACAGGTCAGACATGCGCCGTTCGGTTTCGCCTTGGGTGACGGCAACGATTTCGGCGGGCTCGGCGGATTCCACTGATTTTTCGGACTGAACTGACGCAGCCGTTTTGTGGCTGTCGGTAACACCACTCATGCCTGGTCGCCCTCGCCGGCGGCGTCATCGGCTGATTCGGTTTCCTCTTCGATTTCGCCGGCGGTGGGATTGTCTTCCCTGGGATCGATCTTGCCCATGTCTTCATCCCATTCGTCCTGGACCACGCGACGAATTTCGGCGAAGGTGGGCAGCGGGAAGTCCGGCTGGTAGAGGCGGCGGACCTCGGCCACACGCTCGGTGATGCGGATGAGCGTGTCGGTCATGCCGTCAAGGTCACCGTCGTGCTCCATCTGGCTGTATTTGCCGATGTAGCCTTCCATGAGCTCCATGTGTTCGCGCACGATCTTGAGCTGGGCATCGTCGAGGTCCGCGACTTCGGGCGAATCGGTCTCGGGCCAACCGATGAGCACGGCGTCCGCGTATTCGAGCGACGCACGCTGGGCGGCGGAGGCGATGCCGTCCTCGATCTGCACGAGAAACACGTATCGCACGATGCTTAATCGTTCGGATGCGAGCTTCAATCCCAGATAGGGGTCATTGAGATCCGCATTCCATGGGTTCTTAGCGTCAGTCATTGTTTCCTCCATCTGGCCGTCATTATTGTTGTGTTCGTTCATGCCCGTACCTGGCCTGTTCCGTAGCCGATCCACTTGGTCGTGGTCATTTCGCGTAGTCCCATGGGCCCGCGTGCATGCATTTTTTGCGTGGAGATACCAAGTTCCGCGCCGAAGCCGAACACTCCCCCATCTGTGAAACGCGTGGACGCGTTGACCATCACCACCGCCGAGTCGATGCGTGAGGTGAATTCCTCAATGGCCGAATAGTCTTCGGCGATAATGGATTCGGTATGCCCTGTGGAGTGGCGGTTAATGTGGCTGATGGCCTCGTCGAGTGAGTCGACCACTTTGACACCGATCTTCAACGCGAGATACTCGGTATCCCAGTCTTCCTCAGTGGCATGTATCAGTTTCACCCCGTCAATACCGGTTTTGTCGATGATCTCGTAGGCCTGTTCGTCGGCATGCACTTCGACGTCGGCTGTGGCAAGCGCTGTGGCGATTTGCGGAAGGAACGCTTCGGCGATGTCACTGTGCACGAGGAGTTTTTCAGTGGCGTTGCAGACACCGACGCGTTGCGTTTTGGCGTTGAGAATGATGGGGATGGCTTTGTTTTGGTCGCCGGTTCGGTCGACGTAGATGTGTACGTTGCCCGCTCCGGTTTCGATGACGGGTACTTTGGAGTTTTGCACGACGGCTTGGATGAGGCCCGCTCCCCCTCGTGGAATAAGCAGGTCGATGTGGCCTTGGGCCTGCATCATGGCGTTGGCGCCTTGACGCCCGTATTCGTCGACGGAAGCGATGAGTGCGGCATCATATCCGTGTTCGTGCAATACGTCGGCGATGATGTTGAGGGTGGCTGCGTTGGTGCGTTCGGCCGCGTGTCCTCCTCTGAGGAGTGCCGCGTTGCCTGATTTGATGCAGAGTGACGCGACGTCGACGGTGACGTTGGGTCGTGCTTCGTAGATCATGCCGAGCACGCCGATGGGCACGCGGGTTTGTTCGAGTCGCAGACCGTTGTCGAGGTGGTATCCGCGCACGATTTCACCGATCGGATCCTGTAGGGTGGCTACGTGGCGCACACCTTGTGCGGCTGCGTTGACGCGGGGTACGTCAAATTTGAGCCGGTCGAGTTTGCCTGCGTCCATGCCATGTTCGGCGGATTTCTGCATGTCGATGGCGTTGGCTTCCGCGATTTCATTGGCGCGCGCGTCGAGTGCGTCAGCGATGGCGTTGAGAAGTTCGTTTTTACGCTGCGTGTTGGTTTGGGCAAGTTGCGCTTGCGCGATTCGGGCGGCGTCGGCTTTGGCGCACACCTCGTTGAGCACATCGGGCTCCATGGCGTTGGATTGGGTCTGTGGGTTCGTCATAGTTTCCTAGATTAGCGCGAAATCGCGCCTTGTTCCGTAGCTTCGACCATTATTTCGTCGTAGCATCGGAAACAGGGCGCGATTTCGCACGTCACGTGTCCTCAGAGATTTATATCCGAAACCGTTCTCGATCAACCGTTCTTCGACATGGAATCAGTGGATCTGATCGAGACCCGGATACAGCGGGAAGTCTTCGGCGAGCTTGTCGACGCGAGCCCTGAGGGCTTCCACGTCGGCATCCTTGCCTGCTGCGAGTGCGGTTCCGATGATGTCGGCGACCTCTTCGTATTCCTTGTTGCCGAAGCCGCGGGTGGCGAGGGCGCTGGTGCCGATGCGCAGACCGGAAGCCACGCTTGCCGGACGCGGATCGAACGGAACGGTGTTGCGGTTGATGGTGATGCCGCACTGGGCGAGGAGGTCTTCGCCCTGCTGGCCGTCCATTTCGCTGTTGCGCAGATCAACCATGACGAGGTGGACGTCGGTGCCGCCGGTGAGGACGCTGATGCCGTTGTTCTTGACATCGTCGGACATGAGGCGTTCGGCGAGGATCTTGGCACCGTCGAGGGTGCGCTGCATGCGGTCCTTGAACTCCGGAGAGGCTGCGACCTTGAACGCGACGGCCTTGCCTGCGATGACGTGCATGAGCGGACCGCCCTGCTGACCCGGGAAGACCGCGGAGTTGAGCTTCTTGGCATAGTCCTGCTTGGCGAGAATGAAACCGGAACGCGGACCGCCAAGAGTCTTGTGAGCCGTGGAGGATACGACATCGGCGTACGGGACCGGGCTCGGGTGCAGTCCGGCTGCGACAAGGCCCGCGAAGTGTGCCATATCAACCCAGAACTTGGCTCCGACTTCGTCGGCGATTTCCTTCATGGCCTTGAAGTCTTCGATACGCGGGTAGGCGCTCCAGCCGCCGATGATCATGGCCGGGTGGGTTTCAAGCGCGCGCTGGCGGATGATTTCAGGATCGATGCGGAAGGTTTCAGGATTGACTCCGTAGGCTTCGGCATGGTAGAAACGTCCGGAGAAGTTGATTTTCATGCCGTGGGTGAGATGTCCGCCATGGTCGAGGGCAAGACCGAGCACGGTGTCGCCCGGCTTGACGAGCGCCTGGTAGACGGCTGCATTGGCCTGTGCGCCGGAGTGAGGCTGCACGTTGACGTATTCGGCGCCAAACAGGCTCTTGGCACGCTCACGGGCAATGGTTTCGATCTTGTCAACCTGCTCGCAGCCACCATAGTAGCGGCGTCCCGGATAGCCTTCGGCATACTTGTTGGTCAGCACGGAACCCTGAGCCTGAAGCACGGCACGCGGCACGAAGTTTTCGGAGGCGATCATCTCCAAGCCGTTCTGCTGTCGAGACAACTCAGCGTTGAGTACCTCGGCGATTTCGGGGTCTGCTTCGGCGATAGGCGCGTTGAACATGTCGTTCGGAGTTTGCGCGAGAGGCGATGCGGTCATTGAGCTCTCCTTGGCTTGGAGGATAAATACGTTGCCCGTACGAACGTGCAGGCTTAACGATGAAGTGTACGTGCACAAATCGCATGAGGGAATAGGGCGTTTCGAAACATGGAAGCAATCACGAAACAAGCAGGAAACAATCACCACCCATAAACACGCATCGTCCCATTCCACGGACGCCAAACACGCTTCTTCCCGCCCATAACGCTACACTCAATATTGTTTGACGTTCATTGTCCGTTCTATTGCTAAGGAAATCCAGTGACCACGTTCCACAGCACTCGCAGCACCACCGATTCACTCACCTCCAAGCAAGCCATACGCAAAGGCATCGCCGACGACGGCGGCCTGTTCGTAACCGACTCACTGGGCGAAACCCACGTAGACGTCGCATCTCTCGCAGGCAAGTCCTACCAGCAGATCGCATTCGACGTGCTGAGCGTGCTGCTGCCCGACTTCTCCGAAACCGAACTCAAGGCATGCATCGATGAAGCGTACGGCGCGCAATGGTCCGACGAAAAGATCACCCCGGTCAAGCCGCTCGGCGATGACTACGTGATGGAACTGTTTAACGGCCCGACCTCCGCATTCAAAGATGTCGCATTGCAGATCCTGCCGCGTTTCATGGCACGCACCACCCCGGCCGGCGGCGACGGCAACGAGAAAATCATGATCGTGACAGCCACCTCCGGAGACACCGGCAAGGCGGCGCTCGCTGGTTTCGCGGATGCCGAGGGCACAGGCATCACCGTGTTCTATCCGGAAGGCAAGGTTAGCCAGGTACAGGAACTGCAGATGAGCACGCAGGCTGGTTCGAATGTGAATGTCTGCGCGGTGAAGGGCAATTTCGATGACGCTCAGTCCGCTGTCAAACGCATTTTCGGTGATCGTGAGCTTGCCAATCGTTTGGCTTCCGATTCGCATGTGGTACTGTCTTCCGCAAATTCGATCAATGTGGGACGTTTGGTGCCGCAGGTCGTCTATTATTTCTCCGCTTACGCGCAGCTGCTCGAACAGCAGGTCATCAATGTCGGTGATGAGGTCGAGTTTGTGGTGCCGACCGGTAATTTCGGCGATATTCTCGCCGGATATTATGCGAAGCTGTTAGGCTTGCCGGTCAAGCATCTGGTTGTTGCGTCCGATAAGAACAATGTGCTGTTCGATTTCCTGACTTCCGGCACGTATAACCGTCAGCGTCCGTTCTATCAGACGATTTCCCCGTCGATGGACATTCTTATCTCCTCGAATCTGGAACGCATGCTGTATTACATGTCCGACAAGGACACTCGTCTGATCGCCATGCTGATGAACGATTTGAACCAGTGGGGCGCCTATGAGGTTCCCGAACCGATGCTGGCCAAGATTCGTTCCCTGTTCGGCACCGGCTGGGCCGATGAGGATCAGGTGCGTGAGATGATCGCGGATTGCTGGAACAAGAACCATTATGTGATCGACCCGCATACCGCGTGCGGTTATTACGTGATGCAGCAGATGCCTCGCGATCCGCTGACGCCGCGCGTGCTGCTGAGCACCGCCAGCCCGTACAAGTTCCCGCGCGTGGTCAACGAGTCCTTGGGTTTGGATGCTTCCGGCACGGATTTCGAATGCATGGACGTGCTTGCCGAGGCGACCGGCACTACCGCTCCGGCCGCGTTGCGCGGTTTGGAGACCGCCGACGTGCGTTTCGACCATGTCGTTGACATCGACGGTATGGAAGGTTTTGTCGAGCAGGCCGCCAAAGCTCTGTAAAAACTCTGTAAGCGAAGCATACTTTCACATCGTTAAAGCCATCTCCATCGGCCGTCCGCAATATGTGGACGGCCGTTTTTCGTCAAGGCTGCTACAGTTGCATGCTCGGAGGCGAACGAGCATGACAGCACCAACGATACCCGCATCTGAATCGGTACGACAGAAGCAACCGGCACAACAATCGAACCAGCCCGAACAGCCCCGGCGTAAGCATGATCGTCTCATCACCCGTGATATGGCGTTGGTCATGCTTGCGACGTTCTGTTTCATGTCGAGCAATATGCTTGCCAATCCGATCGTTGCCGGATATGCGGAATCGTTGGGCGCGGACGGCATGCTGATGGGTGCGGTGGCCGGGTCGATGAGTTTCATCTCACTGTTCTGCCGCCCTATCGCAGGCAATCTTTCCGACAAAACCAGCAAGCGCACACTTGTGGCGGTTGGCACGGTGCTCTATTTCGCCGCCGGACTGCTGTACTATTTCGCAAACTCCCCCATCATGCTCATCATGGCTCGCGTGATCAACGGCGTTGGTTTCGCATGCTGCTCGGTCTGCCTGGCCACGTGGATGTCGCTTTTGCTGCCGATCCGGCATATGGGTGCCGGCATGGGATTGTATGGCACGATGAACGCGCTGGCTATGGCGGTCGGACCGGCATTGGGTATTCGCGCGCAAAAATACATCGGTTATCGTCTGACGTTTTTGAGTTCGCTGGTGCTGGCGGTGATCATGCTGCTCGCCACACTGATAGTGAAGAATGGCGGACAGCCGGTACGCAAAAAGCAGACTTCCATAACGGAGAATCCCTCCACTGCCGTAGACATTGACGGTTCTGCTAGCGCAACCAAAAAGCATCGTTTTTCGATCCGTTCGATTCTGGAACCGCGTGTGGTGCCGTTGTCGCTGACGTTCATGATGTTTGCGATAGCGTATTTCGCAAATCAGTCCTTCATCGTGAGTTATGTTCAGTCTCGTCATCTGCCGGTATCATCCGACCTGTTTTTCATGTTTTACGCGGTCGCGTTATTGGTGTTGCGACTGGGCTTGCGCGACCTGTTCGACAGCAAGGGCTTCCGTTTCTGGCTGACGGTCTGCTCGTTGGGCATGCTGGCGATGCTCGCATGCATGACGTTCCTGTTCAATGATTGGATGCTGTTGTTGGCTGCGATTTTCACCGCTGTCGGCTACGGTCTGATGAGTTCAGTCACGCAGGCGCAGGCCGTGGTAATCGCAGGCCGCGAGCGCAGTGGTATTGCGAATAGTACGTATTATGCGGGTATTGATTTGGGTATGTCGGTTGGTCCGTTTGTGGGTGGTTTGGTGTATGGGCATTTGCCTGCTGTGTGGTTTTATCCGGTGTTTATGTTGGCGATGCCTGTTGCTTGGTTGATTTATTTGTTGTGTGTGAAGCGTGTTTCGCGGTAGTTGTTGGCATCGTGTGCGAGGTTTCTGCCGTAAACCAGTCCAAGCGCGTGTCGTTCTAACTGTTTTTGCGGTCGGTCGTATTTTCCATATACGGCAATATGACCGACCGACGCCCATCCTGGCTCGTGCAAGGCGTCCATGCCGAAGGGGAGATGTCAGGATCGGTCCTTGCCGCCGTATTCCGTTCCAGCCTTTCCGGCTATTTGACTTGGTGGATTTTGTTGCCTTTGACCATGTAGGCACGTCGGGCCATGTCGATCATGGGCTGGTCGAATCGGCTGTCTGTGTAGAATTCGTCCACTCGAACGTTGTCTCCGTAGAGTTCGCGGAATCGTTTGGGCTTGTTGGTGTTGAAGTTGAGGTAGTTTACGTTCAACGTGTTGCCGTCGATGGTGGACGAGACCAAATGTTGCACGCCAAGCCTGCGGCAGGCCTCGCCCACGGTGATGTCGAACGAGGCGGTGAGGATCGCATCGTCTTCGCGTGGCTTATACCAGGGTTTGATGCGCTTCATGTTCTGATCCCAGAAGGCGTTGACCAATTCTTCGAATTCCAACGATTCGGCAAGTTCGCTTAAATATCCGTGGCATAGCTTGCCCACACCGTATTCCATTTGATCGAACGTGGCTCGTCCGAGCTTGTATTTGACGGCATAGCGCAGTACCGGGGCGATGTACCGCAATACTTTCGGATTGTATTTGGCCGAAAACAGGTACAGGTCGAACAGGCTTTCTCCGTCATAGATGGTTCCATCGAAGTCGAATACACGCATGTATGCAGCTCTCACTTCCTCGTATGCGCGCATTCAATACGCGCCATTGCACCTCATGCTAAAGTCCGAAGGCTGATTCCTTTTTACACCAAGGTGAACGGCCGGCGACCGCAATGTGCACAAATTGCACATCTCAATGCACATTCGGTTCATGTCACGTTTGGAAGGAGGAACCACCACAACAACACAGTCGGACCGCTATTCGCCCCATAGGAGCCGTTCGCGCTGCTGATACTCCTCATCGAACAACGGCTGGGCCTTCGTGTCGATGAGCTTGGCGAATTCCAGATCCTCATCTCGTTCCACCCGATGCTCAGCCATATTCCATTGGTCATGGTACGTGTAACGCAATGCCTCGGCATCCGTTTTCAGAACATGCGACCGGTAAAGGTCCCGTTCGAATAGAAGCGTATCAACCAGCCATCCTGGCTCGTCCGGAAACTTACTGATGCCATTGACGCACTCCGCACGATACGCGTCATGGACAAGGACAGGCAACGCATCGATACGCAAAAGCTCCTTGAACATGATAAGCCGTCCGATTCGACCGTTGCCGTCCGAAAATGGGTGAATCTTCTCAAACGTCCAATGGACACGGGCGATCTGATACGGCTCGTCCTCAAGTTTCGTGCACATATCAAACAGCCTGTCCATAAATTCGGGAACATCCTGCGGCAGCGCGGTCCTTGTCGGAGTGACAGGATTGCCGATAAAGTTCGGCCGAGTCTTGTAGCCGCCCACGTTGAAAAGCGAGTCGGAGACCTGTCTGGTGCCCTGCTTGAGAATGGCATGCAGGTGACAGACCATATCCCGGTCCACCGGCTCATCAGCATGGTCGAGAATCCAACGGAACGCAGCAAAATGATTACGGGTTTCCAACGCATCATCAGGATTGACCTGTTCGCTGCCATCCGTGGTATAGGTACCGGTGGCAAATAGCTGCGCGGTCTGTTTGGCAGTAAGGGTGGAACCTTCCATATGATTGGAATTCCATGCGAACTGGATTTGCGTGGTCGTGTAAATGCCGTCACCATATCGAGTATCACGCTCTCGGATAAGACGCTCCACGATACGTTCCGCCATAACCCCATCCTTCCTTCATTCCGCTCGACTATCCTCCCATGGTAATTCATTTAGGCTAGAAACCGTGGTGGATGTCGTATATCCTGCAGGTTGGTTCCATGTCGAACGTGACCGTGTCGAACTGTTCGGGATGGTGTACGAACGTATCGATCAGTTTCCATTGGCGACGGCTGATGCCGATACGATAGTCCGGGCGGACCATAAGCACCGGCGCTTTCGGCTGGAGTTCCTCCAAGAGCTGCGCGCGCTGTTCGAAGCATTCATCATCGTCGATCCATACGATCGGCGCGGGTTCATTCTCTTCGCATTCGATGCGTACGCGTCGTTGGATGGTCTGCCATTTGCCTGTCTCACGTCCCCATTTGGTGACAGGATCGTACCAGGTGATGACATCGACCAGCATGGGATCCCATCCGAGCATCGGGTCGAGAATCTGACTGCAGTATGGCTGCCAGGTGGACAGCCACCACAATTCCACAATGCCGTCAACTGCCAACGCGTACATGGCGTCGGATAGTTCGCTGGACCAGTGGATGCGCCATGAGCCTACGGGCGTGTGGGCTTTTTCGTTGCCGTCCAAGTGGAACGCTTTTTCAGGATTGTACATTTTCGCGTAGGGACTGTCGGGCTTCGCCCAGGTCATAACTTTGTTCACGCCGCCCCTGCGCAAAAGCTTGTCATCCGGAAAGGCGTTGAGCACCCCATCGAAATCCGTGAACACCACAGGCTTGGAAAACATTTTCAAATCCGTCATCACCACTCCCCTTTCAATCATCAACTATCTTCTTATATTGACCTTACGGTTTCCTCATTACGTTTTACCTGACAAATACTGACAGCACCGCCATCGTTTTATTTGCTATACTCGGATTGGTTCGGCACGGACGCCGAACGACCGCAGGCACGAACATAGGCAACCGCAAACATGGTCCATAGATGCGCAAAACATGATGCGCGGACGCATCCAAAAAAGCGGTCACCATCACGCAAAGGAGCGAAACATGGCAGACGAATCATCGAAGATTCCAGAGAAAACCGTCGAACAAATCTTCGACGAACGTTATCCCCTCGACAAATGGGAAGATTCAAACTACTCGATACTCGACAAATTCTCAATGCGCGGCCGCAAAGGCTTCGTCACCGGAGCCGCAGGCGGTCTAGGACGCAACGCGGCGGCCGCGCTCGCCCAAGCCGGAGCAGACGTCGCACTAGTCGACCTGCCCAGCCAAGAAGACAAGCTCACCGAACTGGCGAAAGACATGAGCGAACGTTTCGGCACCAACGTCATCGCGCTCACCTGCGACGTCACCAACGTCGAACAAGTAGCCGAACTCAAAACACAATTGGTGGAACAGCTGGGCACCGTCGACTTCGCGTTCCTCAACGCCGGAGTCAACGTACCGGGCGACGATCAAGACGCCACCGAAGAAGTATGGACGCGCACCATCAACATCAACCTCAACGGCACCTACCGTACCGGCCGCATCGCGCATGAAATCATGCGCGAACACGGTCATGGCGGCTCACTGATCTTCACAGCCTCCCTGTCCGGACACAACGCGAACTACATGATGGGAAGTCCGACGCCGGTGAACGCGTATGGCGCCACCAAAGCGGCCATCATGGAACACTCACGTTACCTTGCTGCCGCGCTCGCCAAGGATGGTATCCGTTCCAACACCATCTCCCCCGGATACGTGTGGTCTGGAATTTTCAATGGCCGTATCGACATGCCTGGCCACGACGCCATGCTCGAGGTCGTGCCGATGCATCGTTTCGGCACGAATGACGAGATTGCCAGCACGGTGCTCTTCCTCGCCAGCGACGCGTCCTCGTACGTTACTGGCACTGACATTCGCGTAGACGGCGGCTACAGCGTCTTCTAATCACCGTACCCCATCTGATAAATGGCCGGTCGCAGCTAATGTGCTTCGACCGGCCATTTATCTGGTAATGGTTTCTAGAACATACCGCTACACATGCTTGCGGCGTATCAACGTACCGGCAGTGGTTCCGGCTCCTGCAAGGAGAAGCATGACCGCGATAATGGGAACGATGTCGGAGCCCGTGCGAGGCAAGTCCGCAGTCGGTTTTCCATCGGCCTTGCTGGCATTCTTGTCTTTCGAGGGCTGCTTGTCATTCGGCTTGGCCTCGCCACCGCCCGGCTGGTCATCAGGCTTCGTTTCCCGAAGCTTCAGACCGTCCAATGCCGTGTTAAGGAGCGTGGCGGCATTGGAGACAAGACCGTTCTGTTCGCTGCTGAACGTGGTGTTGTTCCACAGCGAGAGGGCCTGCTCGTACGCTTCCGCGAGAGATGCGACCGTATCGTCCGTGTATTTGCCGAATTCGGCAAGCTTGGCCTGTGCCGCCGCGATCGGAGCTTCGAGCGCGCTCTTGTCGAGTTCGGTCGGATCATCATACATGGCCTGATATCCTGGGATGGTCAGTTTGGCGAGCTGATCGTACATCTTGGAGCAGAGGCGAGCGTTGAAGTTCATGACACTGAACCCTGCGCGGGACAAGTTCATCTGTCGGATTTCCAGATTGTCTGGATCGTAGGCGCCTTCGGCGAACGTCATGTCGGCCGATTCGCTGTCGGACGCGCCCTTGCCTGTTCCGCTGGTGTCGAGCGCGCTGCCCGTGGAGTAGTCGAACGGGGTGCCATCCTTGCCGCTCCATGCGTTGATGATGAGGCTCGACGTGCGGAACGGGTCAGATCCAACTCCTGCGTAGTTGTAGACCGCAATGTCCTTGCCGGAGGAAACGGTGTCGCCGTTCTCATCGACGAAGTAGATCGGGTTGCCGTCGACGTCGAGCGGATACCCGTCGGGACCCCACACGTTGTCGGTGATCACTGCGAGACCGTCACGGTCGGTATAGCTGCCCATGCGGGATTCGCGATGCCATGCGTTGCCGGTCGTGGCCGTCGAATGCAGAAACAGTTCGGCTCCGGACGCGGCATAATAACGACCGAGTTCCGGATAGAAGTGGCCGTCTCAACAAATGTCGATACCGGCCTTGAGTGGCTTGCCGTCCGAGCCGGTCCACTCGGGCATCTCGAACATGACCGGCGTGCTGCCAGGCAACGACCATGCGGTTTCCTCGGATCCGGCGCGATGCATCTTCTGGTAGGAGTCGGTGTGCCCGTCAGGGAACGCTATGGCGGCAGAATTGTAGACCTTCCGCACGCCGTCGCTGTCGGTGATGAGACTCTCGGTGATTTCAGCTTGGGAGGCCGCCATCTTGTATGCTGCGGAGTCTAGGTCGCTTGAGGAAACGTAGCCGGTGAGTGCCGCGACGAAGGCCATGGTGGCGCACAATGCGACGCTGACTACCGCCGCAACCGCCATGTTGAGCTGTCGTTTGAACCATATGGATTTCGCGGTGACGTTCGCTGCCGCGTCTTTGTTCTCCGTTGTCGTACGGTGCGACGTGGATGTCCCTCTCTTCAACGCGCCATGCTTCCCCGAAATTTCCCCGTTCTGGAAAACATCATAGGAGATAAACGGAATTGTATGACCGTTCGTTTTCCACTTGGCTTCTGAATTCCGAAGAGTAGCTAAAGAGTACTCATGCCCGATTCTGCGAGCGCGATCATTTGACGTTTCCTTTGTTGTTGAACACCGTTTTGCTCATATCTCGCTTATGTATGGCAGATTTGCGAACTTGTCCGGAGATATCTTGCTTATATATGGCAGGTCAGTCCGTCAAAGCAGTAGGTAGGGGGCATGAAAAACCTCATTTTCGCGAAACCGACTGCCATATATAAGCGAGATGCCTCATGTCACATCCCGAAATCTGCCATACATAGGCGAGATACAGCCTGCTTTGCTCAGCACAAGGCCGACAGATCCAGAAAATGCGCACGATGACACGTTTCAAACCATACTTCGCGCAGGATCTTTTTCCGATTTGTTCCCTTGACAGGTCTGACGCCTACTGTTTGGAGTTCGCGGCGGCGCGCAACGAGTCAACGAACTGTGCACACGCAAAGGCGGGTATGATGACGTTTATTCTCGCTTGGTATCGGCACTTGAAATCCGAAGAACAGTAAGGAGATAATCATGTCCGACATCAATCCGTCAGTAGCCTCGGCAGCACAGAACCCTCCTGCATTCGCACGACTCGAAGCGGGACTAACGGCCCCGGACTTTACACTTCCCAGCGACAACGGCGGTAGTGTCACGCTCTCCGCATTGCGCGGCCAAAATATCATCCTATACTTCTACCCTGCCGCGATGACTCCCGGCTGCACCACCGAGGCCTGCGACTTCCGCGACAACCTCGCACGCCTAAGCTCCCGCGGATTCACAGTGCTCGGCGTTTCGAAGGATCCGCTGGACAAGCTCATCCGATTCCGCGAGCGCGACCATTTGACGTTCCCCCTGTTGTCGGATGCTGATTTGACCGTGCATCGTTTGTATGGTGCGTACGGTGAGAAGAAATTGTATGGCAAGGTTTACGAGGGTGTGATTCGTT
>OGWS01002051.1_pt1 | contig 13490 bp, 8 predicted proteins | sample 1576111 | NCBI WGS metagenome assembly OGWS01 (sample SAMEA3541534, study PRJEB24748) | human gut metagenome | biome: human gut; feature: human-associated habitat; material: faeces | place: China | collected 2012
CTTTGTGATCAAGCAATGGTTTTAGCAGATTTGTCTGGATTATTAACTACTTGTACGAAAGTAAGTGATAATTCCAGAGTTAATATTCTAAGTGCCTTTCTATCTTTTTATTTAGCACTAAATATTGAGAAAAAATACAAGATAGGAATCATAACACCATATCATGCACAATCTCGTTTGTTACATGCAATGATAAGAGATACAGCCAGTATTCATCCAGAAGCTAAAACAATTTCATCAGCAACTGTACATCAGTTTCAAGGTTCAGAAAAAGATGTGATCATATATGATGCAGTCGACTGTTATCGAATGAAAGCTCCAGGAATATTACTGACATCTATGCAAAATGATTATGCCAATCGATTATTTAATGTAGCCCTTACAAGAAGTAGAGGTAAATTTATAGGTCTTGCAAATGTAGATTATATGAAAAACAAAAAACTATCACAAAATCTTATATTTAAAAAGATGATCGACAAAGAAATTCGGGAATCAAATGACATTACAGGAACTTATTTTGAAGATGGTTATAATAAAGATCTTGGAAATACAATAAAGTTTTATAAAGAGAAAGAAGGCGAGTGGAAGTTTATCAATGATATCGTAACGGCAAAAAGAGAAATCAGGATTGATATTCCAGATAAACCTAAAACAAGCCTTTTTATAACGAAATTGGTAAAAACTTTAAAAGAAGCCAAACAAAAAGGTATTAAAGTTTGCATACGAGCAGAAAATCGAAAGTCTCTGCCAAGAGAATTGATGTCATTAGCAATTGAAAATACATTTGTAAGTAATCCATTAGCAATCATTGATAAAAAAATCGTTTGGTACGGTATTCCAAGTACACAAGCAGGGTTTAAAGAAGAACGGGTGAAATATCGTCCGATCATCCGATTTAAAGGTGCAAATACAGCATCTGCAATTTATGGATTTATGGAGATGAATAAGACGATAGATGAGAGTAATGCAGAAACAGATTCGGAAAAGGAAGAAACGGATGAGAATACATTTGCAGCATACGTAAGACTACATAAGAAATGTCCGAAATGTGGAAAACCGATGCAATTAAAGAAAAGTCCAAAGGGAAATTTCTTTATAGGTTGTGTGGGATATCCTGAATGTAAAACAACAGAATTTGTGAAAGCTGAATTTGTAGAAGAATATTTTAACCGAAATGGTGGGACTGGGCAGAAATGTGTTAGGTGTAAGTATTCTTTGACGGCGGAGAGGTCGAGATATGGCAAAGGGTTGTATATACATTGTTGTGGGTATCCGGTGCATAGTTATCGGTTGGATGAGATATAAAATTGGATTTAATATGATTGTTTAGTTGTAGATATCTGTGCGAAAATTCTAGATGGAAGAGAAAGTGGATAAATAGTGAGGAATGAAGTATGTATGATAAATTAAAATATGAAATATTAGAGAAGACATATTTTTATGAAAAACAAAATGGTTCGCTAGTATATATATTTATGAAAAATAAAAATGTTTATAAGCGTTTATGTCAGGAAGGGGAAATATCAAAGGAAGCAATAGATTTGTTTAATAAATATGATCAAAAATTTATGAGAAAATGATATCGAATATTTTAGACAAATTGGATTTGAACAAATAATTAAAAAATATTGTGATAATTTACTTTATATTTCGAAAAAATCTAAAAGACTTTCTAAAGAAGATAAGAAATTAATAAATAAAGCACTAAAAAGTGTAGTTACGGTTAAGAATAAATGGTTTTATCGTAAAATAGATGAAAATACAATAAGATATTTTCCAATGAAAGGGAAAAAGCTTTTATTAGATGTTACAAATACTGATGGAGAAAAAACATATCTACTACAATACCAGAAACAACAAAGTATGGCAGAAGAATGTTATAAGATTGAAAAATCGATTCTTACTAGAAACCCTAAGGAAACGAAGACGACAGTATTTACAAGAGTATCAACAAAAGAATTAAAAACATTAGAAGAAATAAAACTTGAGAAAAAAAGAAAGGCTGCAAAAAAAGGAAAAAAAGGAATATATAGAAAGAGAAAAAATGCGCAAAAAAAGAGAAGCTGAAAAACGAGAAAAGGAAAAAGCAAAAAGGGAAGAAAAATTAAGAAGGTAAAAAGAAGAACTAAAAAAACAACAAGAATTAGAAAAGCAAAAGAAAAATATTGAAAAAGAAAAAAGGTTAGAACGTATTAGAAGAGAACAAGAGAAGTTAAAAGAACTTCCACAAATAAAGTATGGTGATTTCATAATAAGAAAATCAACATTTAAATGTATACATAATCATCATATAGAGGACATGGCAGCAGCTGTTAATGTTATAGAAAAAGATGGAAATATAAAATTAAAGAAAATTAATGTGGGGTATTGTAAAGAATGTAATGTTTTTTTATTTTAGAAAGTATCTATGAAGAATTAAGAAAATGGTATGTTCCAATTTGCAAAGTAAGTGATGTGAAGACATATTATGGATCAAATGGAAAATATGGAATGAAATTAGCACAAGAGTCTATTTTAAAACAATATGGATATAGTGTTTCGAAAACAGAGGATTTATCAGATACTGTAAGACAAAAAATACTAGCGGTACTTATTGATAATCATATTATTACAAAGAATGATATAATAAGTTATTTAGATTTTTTGTTAGTCAAAGACGATATCAGCATAAATATGAGCAAGCGATTTCAAAGTGGGAAGAAGATCGAGAATTTGTAGCAAATTATCGAATAGGAGAATATACAACATATGGAATCAATGCAATATATAGAAGATAAAAAGATTGGATTAAATGGATTTATGTAACGAGGGTTAGAAGCCATAGCAGGAAGTAAAACAGCAGGATAAGCTTGTTAGGGATGAATTTGAAATTGTTTTATGATATAATAAATCTTAAGTTTTTATAGTTAATTCTCTAATATACATGAAAGAAAAAATATGCCTGGAGGAGGCAAAAAAAATTGGAAATAATAGATAATGTCAATAAGACACTGAAAGAAGATTTGAAAATAGAGATACACAAAGATAGTAAAGTTTCTATTGCAGCAGCTTGTTTTTCTATTTATGCATTTGCTGAATTAAAAAAAGAATTAAAAAATGCAGATGAATTACGTTTCATCTTTACATCCCCTACGTTTGTGAAAGAAAAAGCGAAACGAGAGAAAAGAGAGTTTTATATACCAAGACAGGAACGTGAAAAAAATCTGTATGGTTCGGAGTTTGAAGTTAAGCTTCGCAATGAATTAACACAAAAAGCCATAGCAAAAGAATGTGCAGAGTGGATTCGTAAAAAGGTGATTTTCAAGTCGAATATTACTAATGAGAATATGATGGGTTTTATAAATGTTGATGATAAAAATTATATGCCATTGAACGGATTTACAACAGTTGATTTAGGATGTGAACGTGGAAATAATGCTTATTATATGGTACAAAAATCAGAAAATCCAATGAGTACAGCTTATCTGCAATTGTTTGAACAGATATGGAATGATAAGTCAAAACTTCAAGATGTGACAGATGAAGTAATTGAAAACATTACAACTGTTTATAATGAGAATTCACCAGATTATCTATACTTTGTGACATTATATAATATTTTCAATGAGTTTCTTGAAGATGTCTCAGAAGATGTACTTCCAAATGAGGCGACAGGATTTAAGAAAAGTAAGATATGGGGGATACTTTATAATTTTCAAAAGGATGCTGCGTTGGAAATCATTAATAAATTAGAAAAGTATAACGGGTGCATTTTAGCTGATTCTGTTGGTTTGGGAAAGACATTTACAGCATTATCTGTGATCAAATATTACGAGAATAGAAACAAATCAGTTCTTGTACTGTGCCCAAAGAAGTTAGCAAATAACTGGAATACATATAAATATAATTATATAAATAATCCAATTGCAGCAGATCGTATGCGTTATGATGTTTTGTTTCATACTGATTTAAGTAGAGAATCAGGAAATTCAAATGGAATGAATTTAGATATGGTAAATTGGGGCAATTATGATTTGATAGTAATTGACGAATCACATAATTTCCGTAATGGTGGTAAAATATCAGGCGAAGATGAAAAGGAAAATAGATACCTAAAACTTCTAAATAAAGTTATACGTAAAGGTGTTAAGACAAAGGTATTAATGCTATCGGCAACACCAGTAAATAATCGATTTGCAGATTTGAAAAATCAGATAGCACTTGCTTATGAGGGAGAAAGTCAATTGCTAGATGAAAAGCTCAATACACATAAAGGTATTGATGATATCTTTAAACAGGCGCAAACAGCATTTAATATATGGAGTAAATATAAACCAGAAGATAGAACGACAAGTAAACTGTTAAAACTGCTTGATTTTGATTTTTTTGAATTACTTGATAGTGTTACTATTGCAAGATCCAGAAAGCATATTCAGAAATATTACGATACATCTGATATCGGAACATTTCCAAAAAGAAATTCACCAATATCAAAAAGGCCAGGATTAACGGATTTAAGTAAGGCAATCAACTATAATGAAATTTTTGAACAATTAAATTTACTTAGATTATGCATATATACACCAACAGATTATATTCTGCCAAGTAGGTTAGAAAAATATAAAAATGTGTATGATTCAAATCATATAAAGGGTGGACTTACACAGTCTGGACGAGAACAAGGAATTAGACGACTAATGGCTATCAATCTTATGAAAAGAATGGAAAGTTCTGTGTATTCTTTTCAGTTGACATTAAAACGTATCAATGATCTTATTACAGATACTATAAGAAGTATTGTAGAATATGAGAAAGGTTCTAAAAGATTATCATTGGATTTGAATGATATTACGAATACGGATTTAGATGGCGATGATCAGAATGATGATGTATTTACAATTGGAAAGAAAGTACGAATTGACATTGCTGATATGGATTACAAATCATGGAGAAGAGAACTAGAAAGAGATAAAGAAATATTTGATTTGTTGCTCACAATGATTGAGGACATAACACCTGAGCATGACAGTAAATTGCAAACATTGTTTGATGTGATTGATGAGAAACAACAACATCCCATTAATCCAGATAACAAAAAAATAATTATATTTACTGCATTTGCTGATACAGCTAAGTATCTGTATGATACAGTAAGTGTATATATGGGGAAAAAATATGGTCTTAACACTGCGATTATTACAGGTTCCGTAGAAGGAAAGACTACAATTAAAGGTTTAAAAACAGACTTGAACACAGTGTTAACTTGTTTTTCACCGATATCAAAAGGAAAAGATTTACTAATGCCAAATGAGAAATCAGAAATAGATGTTTTGATTGCGACAGATTGTATATCAGAAGGTCAAAACCTGCAGGATTGTGATTATCTGATTAATTATGATATTCACTGGAATCCAGTACGTATTATACAGCGATTCGGACGAATAGATCGAATCGGAAGTAAGAATAAATGTATTCAGTTGGTAAATTTCTGGCCGGATATTACATTGGATGAATATATTAATCTCAAAGCTAGAGTAGAGACTCGAATGAAAATAGTGGATATGACAGCTACAGGAGATGATAATGTTCTTAGTCCTGAAGAAAAAGTAGATTTAGAGTATCGGAAACAACAACTTAAAAGATTGCAAGAGGAAGTAGTCGATATTGAGGATATGTCATCCGGAATATCAATTATGGATCTTGGATTAAACGAATTTAGATTAGATTTACTGGATTATGTAAAATCACATCCGGAAATTGAAAAGGCACCACGTGGAATGAATGCCGTGGTAGAGGCTACAGAAGAATTGCCAGCAGGTGTGATATTTGTACTCCGAAATATAAAAAATGAAGTGAATATCAATAGTCAGAATAGATTACATCCATTTTATATGGTATATATATCAGAAGAAGCGAAAGTTATAATAGATCATCTTTCTCCAAAGGAAATGTTGGATACGTTCAGGTTTTTGTGTAAAGGGAAAAAAGAACCTAATAAAGAATTATGCGCAGAATTTAATATTGAAACAGACGATGGCCGTAGAATGGAGGTGTATTCTGATTTATTAGGAGAAGCTATTTCATCCATTATTGAGCGAAAGGATGAAAGTGAGATGGATAGTTTTCTTAGTGGTAAGCAGATGAGCTTTTTGTCAGAGGCTATAAATGGATTAGATGATTTTGAATTGATAAGTTTTCTTGTCATTAAGTAGGAGGTGCGCTTATGTTCGATTTGCCGAAAACATCAGAAATTAGGAAAATATTACATAAGAAGCTGATTTATGAAAAATATGCAGTAGAATTATCAGGAAATAAAAAGGAAAAATTTGATGCAGACATAAGTAGAATTATTATTACGAATGAAATATCTGAGACATCAGTTCATGTTAAGGCAACAGAAAAAACATTAGCAATATTTGTAGTTCAAGTAGAACTTAAAAGAAAAGAATATGATGACAAGAGTATCATTATGATATCAAAGATGTTTGGACAAAAATTATTAATCATACTTCATTATGAAAAACTTTATCAGCTTGCTATATATGAGACCCGATTATTGAAATCTAATTGGAAAAAAGAGGATGAGTTATCTCTAAGATTAAGTGGACTTGACTTAGAAAGTATATGGGATAATTTAGTCATGCAGGTATCAGGAATTAAGATACAAGAAGGAAATACATTGGTAGAACAGATTAATATAGAAGCTGATAAAGAGAAACTTCAAAAAAAAATATCTGAATTAGAAATTAAGGCACATAAAGAAGTTCAGTCTAAGAAAAAATTTGAAATCGTGCAGAAAATTAATCAATACAAGGAAAGGCTAAAGGATATATAAATAATGGATAAGTTAAAAATGCAGACAGAAAATATAGCAGATAAAAATTATGAGATACTTTCAAAAATGTTTCCTAATGCACTTACAGAGACAATTACTGGTTATGATGATGAAGGAAAACCAATAATAGAAAGAGCAATCGATGCGGATGTGTTAAGACAGGAAATATCTTGTAAGGTTGTGGATGGAAAAGATGAAAGATATCAGTTTACTTGGCCGGATAAAAGGGAAGCTCTTTGCCTTGCAAATAGATCTATTGATAAAACGCTTCGTCCATGTAGAGAAGAAAGTGTAGATTTTGATAATACAGAAAATCTTTATATTGAGGGTGATAATCTTGAAGTATTAAAATTACTTCATGAGACATATCTAGGAAAAATTAAGATGATATATATAGATCCACCATATAATACAGGAAATGACTTTGTGTATGCAGATAATTTTTCGCAAAATACTGATGAATATCTTGAAAATAGTGGGCAGTTTGATCAAGCGGGAAATAGACTTGTGAAAAATATGAACACAAATGGAAGATTTCATACAGATTGGTTAAATATGATTTATCCACGATTAAAACTTGCTAAGGATTTACTTACAGATGATGGAGTAATTTTTATTAGTATTGACGATAGCGAAATTAGAAATCTAAAAATGATCTGTGATGAGATATTTGGCGCAAGTAATTTTGTTGCACAATTAATATGGCAAAATAAGAAGGGCGGTGGAAATGATTCTAAGCATATTGCTATTGAACATGAATATATTTTGGTATATGCACGAAATATTGATATGCTATCAGAATTTTATGAGGCCTATTCAGAGGACTACATAAAAAGATATAAAGAAAAAGATGATGAAGGGAGATATTTTTGGGATACATTTAAACGAAAATCTGGAAAACAGTATTATCCTATTACTTGTCCAGATGGAACAATATTGGAATTTGATGATGATGGGAATCCGATAAGTTGGTTACGTTCAAAAGCACGATTTGATTCAGATATAAAAAAGGGGGATATTAGAATTGTAGATAATAATGGAAAGTGGTCAGTACAGTTTAAACAAAGGATGCCTAAAGGGAAAACTCCAAGGAGTATTTTTACTACAGATACCGTTATTTCGGATAAAGGGACAACAAGTGCTGGGGCAAGTGATGTGTATGCTTATTTTAGGAAGGATGTTTTTTCAAATCCAAAACCGATTGAGTTAATTAAATTTTTATGTGGTTTTGTATTAAGCAAGGATGATATTATTTTAGATTTTTTTAGTGGCTCTGGAACAACCGCAGAAGCGATTATGAGATTAAATCTTGAAGGAGAAAATTATAAGTATATTTTAGTGCAATTGGAAGAAAATATAGAACCAATGCTAACGAGTTCTTCAGCAAATGCAAAAAGAATTGCTCAAAATGCAGTTTCTATATTAAAAGAATTAAAAAAGCCATATTTGATAACAGAATTGGCGAAAGAGCGTATTTATCGTGCAGCTAAGAAGCTAGCTAAAGATAATCCAGAGGTAAAGTTTGATGGTGGATTTCGAGTATTAAAATGTGATAGCTCAAATATGAAGGATATTTATTATGCACCAACCAATATACAACAATCTTTATTTGATACATATGCAGATAATATTAAAGAAGATCGTACGCCTGAGGATTTATTATTTCAAGTTATGCTTGATTTAGGGGTATTACTTTCAAGTAAGATTGAGAAAATAACAATAGAAGGAAAGCAAGTATTTAATGTAGCAGATGGTTTTTTGATAGCATGCTTTGATAAAGATGTTACGGAAGAAACAGTAAAAGCAGTGGCTCAGAAAAAACCATATTATGCAGTATTTAGGGATAATTCAATGGCAAATGATAGTGTTGCAACTAATTTTGATCAAATATTTGCATCTATAAGTCCAGAAACAGTAAGGAAGGTGCTGTAATATGAAATTTAACTTTAAAATACAGCAGTACCAGACAGATGCTGTTAATAGTGTAGTGAATTGCTTCAAGGGGCAACCGTATATAGATAATGTATCTTATCGTAGAGATCTTGGTAGACTAGCAAAAAAGAATAAAACAATGGTGGAGGGAGAAGAAATTGTATATTCTCAGACTTCTGTTTTTAGAGAATCAGTGACACAAGCTAATATTACTAATGATTTTAGTGAGTCTGGATTTAAGAATGAAAATTTGTTGATTTCGTCTGATACCATTTTGACAAATATAAAAGAAGTACAGCAGAACAATAATGTAATGATATCCGATACACTTGTTGATAGTATGGGAGCTTGTTCTTTAGATATTGAGATGGAAACTGGTACAGGTAAAACATATGTTTATATTAAGACAATGTTTGAATTGAATAAACGTTATGGTTGGTCAAAATTTATTGTAGTAGTTCCATCGATTGCAATTAGAGAAGGGGTTAAAAAGTCTTTTGAAATTACCCAGGATCATTTTATGGAACACTATGGAAAGAAAGCTAGGTTCTTTGTATATGATCGCAGTAATTTGAATCAACTAGATTCATTTTCAAGTAATACAGGTATTAATGTCATGATTATTAATATGCAGGCATTTAATACGTCTATGAAAGAAGGGGGAAGGAGCAAAGAAGCTCGTATTATATACAGCAAGAGAGATGAGTTTGGAAGTAGACGTCCGATAGATGTTATAAAAGCAAATAATCCAATTATTATATTAGATGAACCTCAGAAAATGGGCGGAAAAGCAACTCAGAAAGCACTTAAAAATTTTAATCCATTATTTACATTAAATTATTCTGCTACACATGCGAAACATCACAATCTTGTATATGCTCTTGATGCAGTGGATGCGTACAATCAACATCTAGTTAAGAAAATTGAAGTAAAAGGATTTCAGGTGAAAAACTTTCGAGGTACGGATCATTACTTGTATTTGGAAGATATCATTATATCTCCTAAACATGCTCCAAAAGCTAGAATTGAGTATGAAAAGGATTATAAGACAAAGGGTATTAATCATGAGTCGCGCGTTTTTAATGTAGATGATAATTTATATGAGATTTCGAATAATATGGAACAGTATAAAGGATATCGTATATCTGAGATTGATCCAATTGCAGGAACGGTTACATTTACAAATGGAGAAGTGATTCATAGAGGTGATGTAGTTGGTGATGTGTCTGAAAAAGATATGCGTCGTGTGCAGATTAGGGAAACAATAAAGTCACATTTGGAAAAGGAAGAAGATCTGTTTAATCGAGGAATTAAAACATTATCGTTATTCTTTATTGATGAAGTGGCAAAATATCGACAGTATGATGAAGATGGCGAAGAAATTTTGGGAGAATATGGGCAGATATTTGAGCAAGAATATAATGACATTGTAAAAGAGTATATAACTAAACTAGAGACATCATATCAAAAATACTTAAAAGATATTGCTGTAAAAGATACTCATAAGGGATATTTTTCTATAGATAAAAAGGGACATGCAATAGACAGTAAAATAAAACGAGGAGCAGACTTTTCAGATGATATATCTGCATATGATCTTATTCTTAAGAATAAGGAAAGACTTCTTAGCTTTGATGAACCAACTAGATTTATTTTCTCCCACTCTGCATTGAGGGAAGGTTGGGACAATCCAAATGTATTTCAAATTTGTACATTAAAGCATAGTGATAGTACAACTGGAAAAAGACAGGAAGTCGGTAGGGGACTTAGACTTTGTGTCAATCAAGATGGATTCCGTATGGATGAGCAGAGTGTAGGAAAATCATTGGTACATAAAATAAATAAGCTTACTGTTATAGCAAGTGAAAGTTATAAGGATTTTGTAACGGACCTTCAAAGACAAATAAAAACGGATTTATATGATAGACCGAGACAAGCGTCTGTTGATTATTTTATGGGAAAAACAATCATGGTCAATGGAAATGCAGAAAAGCTCGATAAGCAGCAGGCAACAATGGTATATCAGTATTTAACAAAAAATGATTATGTTACAATGGATGGTAATGACAATATTACTGCGAAGTATCATTGGGATTTAAAACATGATCAGTTGGCACCACTCCCTGAACGTATAGCGGTATATGTCGATGAAATTCATAAACTTATTCAAAGTATATTTGATGAAAAGATACTAGATGACATGATTGAAAACGGGAATGAAACAAAAGTCTTAAATAACGATTTGAATGATAATTTCTATAAGAAGGAATTTCAGACATTGTGGGGCTATATTAATCACAAATATGTTTACACTGTATCATTTGATAGCGATGAACTTATAAAGAATGCTGTTACAGCAATTAATGCAGAATTATATGTATCAACATTACAATATACAACTTCTCGTTCAGAACAGAAAGATACATTGTCTGCCGAGGAAGTTAAATCTGGGGATTCATTTAAGGCTGCAAAGTCTGATACAACTGAAATTAAGCATATAGAAACAAGCCAGATAAAATATGACTTAGTAGGAAAGGTAGCAGAGGCAACAGTACTTACAAGAAGAACTATAGCAGCTATTCTAAAAGGTATTCGTAAGGACAAATTTGATATGTATGCGTATAACCCAGAGGAGTTTATTACAAAAGTTATAAGATTAATCAAGGAACAGAAAGCGATCATAACTGTGGACAATATTTCTTACAATCAATTGGATGACAAGTATGAGGATGATATATTTACTGCAGAGAAACATACAACAATAGATAAAGCTTTTAAATCAGAGAAGCATATTCAACCATATGTATTTACAGATGGAAATGCAGATAAAAGTGTGGAACGTAAATTCGCTGAAGAATTAGATGGTGCAGAAGAGGTATGTGCATATGCGAAGCTCCCAAAAGAATTTTCAATTCCAACACCTGTAGGTAATTATAGCCCTGATTGGGCAATAGCATTCAAGGAAGGAACAGTAAAACATATATACTTTATAGCCGAGACTAAGGGTACCATGGAATCTTTACAACTTAGGCCGATTGAAAAGGCGAAAATCATGTGTGCAAGAAAGTTGTTTAATGAAATATCTACAGATAATGTAGTTTATCATGATGTTGATAGTTATCAGAGTTTGCTTAATATTATGCCTACGATAGAAAAGAATATTGTTCGGTAAAGAAATATTTATTGATGATTGACAATTCATGATTTATTAAAGGAGGCAACAACATATGTCATATAAAGTACAATCATCTGAAAAATTACGTAAATCTGGTGCAGATGCAGAAACTAAGGCAATGTTATATCTTATGAATTTTCGTGAAGATAGTTCAGAAATAAATTATTTTGTAGTGGATTTTTTTAATGATATAACAGGTATGGATCGTATGGCACGAAAATTATGGGATGTTCAATCAAAAGCTTCAAAAACAGGTTCGGCTAAGACTATAGGTAGAGAGTTAGTTACGTTATATAAAAATTATGTTAGTGATTTGGAATTTGTTAGTTATATTATTTTTCTTGGTGGTGTTCCAAATACGTTTAGAAAAAATTCTTCCTTATCAATATTTGATTTTACAAATATAAAGGAGCGTGCATTTAAAAGTGTACGAGCTGGATTGATAGAAGAATGTAATTCTAAAGAATATATTTTCGAAGAGGATATATTAGATGATAGGATAAGCCGTTTTTTAAAAGAAGTATGGTTTGTAGTAGATGATAAAAAGCCTGAAGAATATATAAAGCAAATAATTAAAGAGCATCCTTCTATTATTCCTAGGGATTCGGAGTTACTTGCTATTTTTAACGAAATTAGAAACAAACAAGCAGAAAAAAAGAATTCTATTGTTGAAGATGTTGAGATTGATAGTGCAGAAGAAGCTTTAGTTTATGGACGTCATTTAACTACCAATGAAATTCGATTATTAGTGTTGCAACGATTAATAAATTCTGATCCTCTTTCTAAGGGAATTCCGGAACCATTTGCTGAAATATATTGTAAATATCCACCGGAACATAGAAAAGATATGGTGGACCAATGCCAAAGTGATCTTTGTAGAGCATTGTTTAATAAATCTGCTGCACAAGGATTTTGGGCATTATTTGATAATATTTATACGTTGATTATGCAATATCCTAATGAAAAAATAGATTTTATCTTTAGCAAACTTGCATTAGATGTAATTGATGCGTGTCCAGATTTTGATGTTTTGTCATTAAAATATTTTATTGGAAAAATAAAGGAGGGGATTCTCCAATGATTATTAAAAAGGTAGCAATCGGTAATAATGAAGAAGCATATATTGAAGATTCATTATCAGATGGTCTTAATATTATTCTAAGTGATGAAAATAATAAAGGGAAAACCATAGTAATTCAATCCATATTATATGCAATTGGAAACAAACCGATTTTTCCAAGTTCATTTGATTATAAATCATATTATTATTATCTTGAATTTATACAAAATGATCAAGAATATTCTATTGTGCGTAGAGGAGATACATTTGTGCTTCAATCAGCAGATGGAATAGGAATGTTTGATAGTGTAACAGAATTGAAAAGATTTTGGACAAATAATGTTTTTTCGTTACCAATAATTTGGCATAAAGGAAATAGAAGAATAGTTGATATGGAATTATTTGCCCAGATGTTTTTTGTAGGACAAGACGGGAAAGATAGCTCAACAATTTTTAATTCAGGATTTTATAATAAAAAAGATTTTGAAAATATGATTTTATCGTATGCA
>OGWS01002062.1_pt1 | contig 13450 bp, 9 predicted proteins | sample 1576111 | NCBI WGS metagenome assembly OGWS01 (sample SAMEA3541534, study PRJEB24748) | human gut metagenome | biome: human gut; feature: human-associated habitat; material: faeces | place: China | collected 2012
CGGGGTGTTCTTTACCGCTACGCTTTGATTAAGTGGCAGGCTTATGCCAGTGGCGAGACCATAGAAGATTCCGGACGCCAGGAAGACAGGTTCCCCGTACGGTGCGGCAAGTAGCATAAGGCAGCAGAGGATGCCGCACGCGACGGCTCCGGTCATTGTTTTGATTGCAGGTACGGTGTCCATGAAATGCTTTGAAATCATGCGAATGATAATCATGCTTACCGCGCTGATGGTGTAGAAGAGACCGGCGTGGGTATAGCCGAGAGTAGTACCGTACAGACCAGCAAAGAAGACGCCAAAGCCAAAAGTGGGGCACATGATCATCTGTGGGATGGCGCCAGGCAATGCGCGCGGCTCGAAGATGTTGAATGAGTCACGCAGGGTTCTCTTGGACACCTGGTCGCCTTCAGGACACTTTTCACTGTTAATTGTTTCGGATGTAGTTACTGTGGTGGGGCTGGGTGCCTGCCCGTCTTTTGAGTCGAGTTCGAGCCGGGTTTCCATTTTGATTCGGTATGCGCTGGAGCTTGGCAGAGTTTGCCATTTACTTTCATAGCGTGCGTTGAGGGCGATTACAAGCCCTGCAAACCCAACCAGGGCAAGGCCGACATAGAGGTTCGTTGAGGGATCGGTTCCTACTAGGTAAAGTGCGAAGGCTGGGCCGATGCTCATGGCGATAGCCTGTCCGAGGCCGTGGTATCCAATGCCTTCGCCGAGCCGTTCTTGCGGTAAGACGCTTGCTGCGGCGGTCGAGGCTGCTGTTGTTGCTGCGCCAAAGCCCACGCCTTGCAGCAAACGGCTGATTGTGAAGAGGGGGATGCCTTGAACGACAGCGGACAGTGCTGTTCCTGCTATGAGGATAGCGATGCCGGCGATGATAACGAGTGAGCACTTGCCGTTGTCGATAACAGGGCCGACGAACAGTCGTGCTAACGCGGCGGCAATGGAGAAGACGAGCGCAAGTACGCCGGCAAGGCTCGCACCGTAACCTTGGCCTGCCAGGAAGACGCTGGTTCCACTGTTGAGTCCTTGGCCCATGACGAAGCAACAGAAGGTCAGCGCGATGATAAGCACGAAAATAAGCGACCACAGCTTCGGATGGTCGTCCTTACCGATATTTGGCATGAGAACCCTCCTTTGATTCCAATACTCGTGTTCTACGTCTGCAAAAGTGAGATGTAAGCGCCAAAATGACCGCGCCTTAACAACCCGCTGGGCTTGAGGCAGAATCATCGCATCGACTTATCCTGGAAACTGCCTGACGAAGGCGACAGGATGCTTGTCGGCAAGGCGGCAAATCTTAACGAGAGCCAAATCCAAGAGCTTGCAAAGCTTCAGCGAGGCGTTGCAGCAATATATCAGAACGAATGGATCGAACCTGTCCTCTGTCACATCGAACCGCATGAACGCGGCCTAGAGTACTCGCCGACACAGAGCAAGCACAGCGCGAAGGACAAGGCTTCTTCTGAAGAGCTTCGCTATCTCAACTCTTGTGTGCTTAATCCGTTCAAGCTCGATGAGCCAAGGGAATACAACTTCTGCGACTGTGTGCACAAGATGGACATACCTGACTCCATGAAGGCACGCTTGATTGAGATGGCAAGGACTCCTCTGTCCTCGAGGAAGCCACTGTTTGAATGGTGTGCTTATAGGTATTTCAATATTGGACGCATCCTCGACGACGCCAGGGATTTATCTGCCGACAGCCTCAAAGAGAGGCTTTGCTCCCATCTGCTTTCAAGCTGGAAATTCGAAGATGACTCCTCACCCGAAAGCTGGGGACCAATCCAATACCTGTTCATTCAGTCGATGCTTAACGCTCATCTCAACGAGCTGAGAAAGAGGGGTACCGGCATCGAGACAACGGAAAAGGCCTCAGCACTCGCCGAAGTATCAGCGGTCTTATCTCAAACAAGGCCGGTGATCTAAATGGCGTTTGAAAATATAGAGCAATTAATGCCGGATACGACCGAAACGAGATTGGCCTTCGAGGAGGCGCAACGCACCGTTGCTGATTGTGCAGATGCCGCATGGCGGGATATTTCTTCCGGCGATGTCCTAACCGCGAGCATTTCAACAGTTCAAGAAGCCGCAGATGACGCCTGGAAAGCATGCGAGCCAACACTCAACGCTGCAGGCGAAACTGTCCGCGATGGCGCAAGGAACGGAGCTTATCTTGGCGGCAGGTTCGTACTTGGAGTTGCCGACGTTGGAGAAAACGCATATGTCGGTGTTGAATCGAATATTGAACTACTGGCCGAAGACGAAGAAGCAGCGGTGAAAACCGCGCAAACACACGCTGTTGACGATGCAGCCAACGCCTGGGGCGACTTCATGGAAGCCGATGAGCAGATACGGGAAATCGGAGACTATGTCGAAACTGGAGGCGAAATCGCCACTAAAGTTGCGCTTGGTGCCGTAGCCGTCACCGCTTCTGCCCCTGCAGCACTCGCTGCTGGGTCTGTACTCGTTCTTGACGAAATGGGAAAGAGCTTGGAAGCCGGCGCTGAAGACGGTGAGATATCTCAGGAGGATATCGTCGGAGAAGTCGTTGCGGGAACTGTTACGGCAGCAACGCTTCTTGCCGGACGAGGTCTAAATAACTTTCTTGCCTCAAAGGCAGCAGAATCGGGCGCAAGCTCACGAATTCTGGATGATGCCGGAAAGGCAATTTACGAAGGCGACCGACTGCTTCCCAATAACGAGTTTGCGATCGACGGCGTGAAGTGTGCAACCGACGATCTCGGGCAACTTTACCGCGTTGGCGACGACCTCGTTCCGAACATGAGCTATGAGATCAATGGGTATAAATACGTTACCGATGCAATGGGTAGGGCCGAATCGGCCGAAGGCTTCTTACAACTAAAGACCCACGAAGGTCGTTTGACCATCAAGGACACTATCCAGTCAATCGGAAAAGGGTTTGAAGAGCTTTTTGATCAAAGAGGCCATCTGATTGCCGACCGATTCAATGGATCAAATGGCCTTGAGAATATTGTCGCCATGGGCGGCGAGGTTAACCAAAAAGCCTATGCAGCAATCGAGCAAAAATGCGCCGATGCTTTGGCTGACGGCGCTGAAGTGTTTTTCAAGGTTGAGCCACTTTATGAGGGCGGGTCATTCAGGCCTAGCTCGTTTGCTATCACGGACATTATTGACGGCGAAGAGACGGTTACGTTTCTTCTTAACACTGCAAAGGAAATGTAATGAGTGAAAAGAAGATGCTACAAGGGATAGCTTCAATTCTTGAGGAAACCCTCCCCGAAGACTGGAGCAAGGTCGTGTTTTACGCCGAGTACGCCGAGGGTGCGTTCTCTATTGAGTATTACGTTGCTGGCAGCGGAAAAGACGACTTCGTTAAATGCTTTGACCAAAAAGGCGTTTCGAGGGCATCCTTGATGAAAAACTTTATGGCTATCAACAAGTTCATTGAACCTGAAAGGGCCGCGCTTAAGCCCGAAAAGAGATGGGGATCGATGACGCTTATTCTCCATTCCAACGGCAAGTTCAAAGTTGATTACGACTACTCCGACATGACAGAAAACGTTTACGCCCGAAAGAAGGCCTGGAAAAAGAAATATCTCGCCTAGCAACGAACGGTCTGGGAAATCACCGCAAAGCCACCCGTGCATACTCTTCGAGCGCACGCGTCGTCGGCAACGTTTCAACCAGCGCGTTTTTGGGAGCCATGCAAACCCCTGTTCAACATTCCTCGGGAGTAATTGCTCTCTATGACGAATGGGATTCCCCATCGGGGAATCCCATTTTTTGTTGCCGACGACGTCCGGTATAATTTTTCCGTTTACGACGTCGTTCGGAAAGGGATGCCGACCTCTATGCGCCAGGGATTCGACAACGAAAAATACATCGAGCTGCAAGCCGCCAACATCAGAAAGCGCATCGCGCAATTCGGCGGCAAACTCTATCTGGAATTCGGAGGCAAGCTCTTCGACGACTACCACGCCTCGCGCGTGCTGCCCGGCTTTGAGCCGGACACCAAGTTCCGCATGTTGGAAAGTCTGGTGGACGATGTGGAAATCGTCATCGCCATCAACGCCAACCATATCGAAAAAGGCAAGACCCGCGGCGACCTCGGTATCCCCTACGACGAGGACGTGCTGCGACTCATCGACGTGTTCCGTTCCCGCGGCTTCCTCGTCGGCTCCGTAGTGCTCACCCAATACGCCAATCAGCCCGCCGCCGACGCCTACCGCCACCGCCTCGAGCAACTCGGCGTCACCTGCCGCCTGCACTACCCGATCGCCGGATACCCGCACGACATCGAACGCATCGTTTCAGACGACGGATACGGCAAGAACGAGTACATCGAGACCACCCGGCCGCTCGTCGTGGTCACCGCGCCCGGCCCTGGCTCCGGCAAACTCGCCACGTGCCTGAGCCAGCTCTACCACGAGCACCAGCGCGGCATCGACGCCGGCTATGCCAAATACGAGACGTTCCCCATCTGGAATCTTCCGCTCAACCATCCGGTCAACATCGCGTACGAGGCTGCCACCGTCGACCTCGACGATGCCAATATCATCGACCCGTTCCATCTGGAGGCGTACGGCGAGACCACCGTCAACTACAACCGCGACGTCGAAGCATTCCCCGTGCTCAAAGCCATGATGGAGCGCATCATGGGCGAAAGCCCCTATCAGAGCCCCACCGATATGGGCGTCAACATGGCCGGATACGCCATTGTGGACGACGATGCCTGCCGCGATGCCGCGCGTCTGGAAATCGTGCGCCGCTACTTCGCCGCCGCCGTGCACTTGAAGCGCACCGGCACTGGCGAGGAACAGGTGGAGCGGCTGCGCTCCATCATGAACCGGGCCGGCGTGACCCCCGATCTTTCTCCCGCCCGCGCCGTGGCCCTTGAGAAGGAAGCCGCCACCGGTGCCCCGGCTGGTGCCATGGTGCTGCCCGATGGCCATGTGGTCACCGGCAAAACCGGCGACCTGTTGGGCGCGGCCAGCGCGCTGCTGATGCACGCGCTCAAGGCCGTCACCGGTGTTGACGAAACCATTCCGGTAATCGACGATGCCGCCATCGAACCCATCTGTCGGCTGAAAACCGAGCATCTCAACAGCGTGAACCGACGCTTGCACTCGGATGAGACGCTGATTGCATTGTCAATCACCAGCGCCACCAGTCCTGTGGCCGCTCGCGTCATCGACGGGCTCAAACAGTTGCGGGGCTGCGACGCCTTCTTCTCCGTTATCATCTCATCCACGGACGAGGCGCTGTATCGCAAACTCGGCATCAACGTGTGCTGCGAACCGAAGTACGAACGGGTGAGTCTGTATCACCGGTAAGCGCCACCGATAAGCGCGGTATGCCGCGAATCGTCAAGCCGGTAATCATGCAGCATGCGGCCTGACAATTCGCTGCTGTCGCATTGTCTCTCCCCTCGGCCATGCTGGGCTTGTTTTCCGTTTGTTGGAGAGAACGGGGAATGCCATCAGCACTACGGAAAGAGAAGGATTATCCGTGAAGCGGTTCGTGGGTTTAGACGGTATTAAAGGACTAGCGCTGATAGCCATTGTGCTGTACCACTGCATGCAGCAACGGCTGCCAGGCGGATTCTACGGAGTCGACGTGTTCTTCACCGTCTCTGGATTCCTGATTGCCGTCAGTTTGATTCGTTCTCTGGCGAAAACCGGATCGCTGAATCTCGTGCGATATATTCCCAAGCGTGCAGCACGTCTCTATCCGGCGCTGTTTCTGCTGATTCCGGTCATCGTCTCCGTCGGCTGGCTGTTCGATCACGACATTCTAGTTTCCATCCGCGACCAAGTCATCACCGTGCTGCTGGGCTGCTACAACTGGTACGCCATTGCCGGAGGCCAAAGCTATTTCGACCAAATGAACCCGCAGGTGTTTCGCCATCTGTGGTTCATTGGCGTGCTCATGCAGTTCTACGTCATCGTGCCGTTCATCGTCTGGCTGATGTGGAAGCTCCGCCAGACGAAACTGTCTTCACTCATCCCACTGGGACTCGCGGCGTTCAGCAGTATCGCCATGTGGGTGATGTATGTGCCCAAAGGCGACCCCACCCGCGTCTACTTCGGCACCGATACCCACAGCATGGGCCTGATGCTGGGTGTGGCTCTCGCCTGGTGGGTCACCGCTCCTCAGTTGGGCCACGCTCGCCAGAGGGCTGTGCCGATGCCCCGCACCATTAGCTCGAGCGCTTCGGCAGCCGCACATCGGGCTCCGTTACCTCAGATTCCCGTGGAGCATCGCATCTGGAATGCGGCGGCACCGGTATTGGCGTTCCTCAGCCTGATTGCCTTGGTCACCATGGCGGTTATCGGCAAACAGGATGCATTCGCCTTCCGCGGTGGCATCATATTGTCCAGCTTGTTGTCCGTGCTGCTGATTGCCGGTACCATCTCCGACGATTCCTGGATGCAAAGCCTCATGGTGTTCAAGCCATTGGCCTCCCTCGGCAAGTATTCGTACGGCATCTACCTGTGGCACTGGCCGTTGTGGATTCTTTCCAGCGCCCTTGCCCCGAAGATCTTCAAGGCAGTAGGGCCTTGGCCTCTCATCATGACCGCGTTGCTCACCGCCATTGCGGTGATGATTTCCTGGCTGATGGTGGAGAAACCGGCGGCAACGCACTCGGCGGTATCCGTCGTGGTGCCCCTTCGCACGAACAAGAAGAATCATGTGGCCCGGGTTATTGCCGTTGACGTTATCCTGGTGCTGTCGTTGGCCGGCTGCGTGCAGGGCATTGCTCATGCACCTGCGAAAACCGCCATGCAGATCCAGCTGGAGCAACAGGCCGCACAACTGGAACGTATGCAGAAAACCGAACACGTGCTGCTGCGCCATGCCGTGCCGGCACCGCCCAAGCCCAAGCATGAGATGCCCACCGGCGATCAGATTACCGCCATAGGCGATTCGGTGATGCTGGCCTCATCACAGGGCCTTTCGGAAGTCTTCCCCGGCATTCAGACCGACGCGAGCGTTTCCCGCTCCATCATGGTCGCCCCCGAACTCATCGGCAACGCTCTGTCCGCCGGCAGTCTGCGGCAGTGGGTGTTGATCGGCCTTGGCACCAATTCGGCAATCACCCCCGATCAGTTGGACCAGATTCGTAATATGATCGGCCCCGACCGCGTGCTGGTACTGGTCAATGCCCACGGAGACCGTACGTGGATTCCACCTACCAACCAGGTGCTTGCCGACTATGCGGCCGCACATCCGGACAATGTGGTGCTGGTGGATTGGGATGCCACAGCCAACGCGAACGCGCAGGTGCTCGGCTCCGACGGCATCCACCCGAGCATGGATAGCGATATCTATGCAAAGGCGGTCAGACAGACCATCGAACAATGGATCGCAAGCGGCAGGTGAACGGCAGGCAACGCTGAGTTGTCCAACCGGTCGTGAAGAACGGCTATGCTGAAGACTGCATCAACGAGACCACACGTTGGGAGACATGGTGAGCGCAATCCTTGAAGGAAAGCCCGATAAGAATCTTATTCTCGTTACGGGAAGGATTCATCCGAAGTTGGCTGAGGATGTCGCCGAGCAGCTCGGCATCGACGTCCTTGAAACCACCGCATACGATTTCGCCAACGGCGAGATGTACGTGCGCTACACTGAATCGGTGCGTGGCGCCGATGTGTTCGTGCTGCAAAGCCACTACAAGCCCATCAACAAGGCGATCATGGAGCAGCTCATCATGATCGACGCATTGAAGCGCGCCTCGGCCCGTTCCATTACTGCGGTCTGCCCGTTGCTCGGCTACTCCCGTCAGGACAAGAAGCACCGCGGCCGCGAGCCCATCTCCTGCCGTCTGGTGTTCGACCTGCTGAAGACCGCCGGTGCCGACCGCATCATGTCGGTCGATCTGCATGCCGCGCAGTCCCAAGGCTTCTTCGACGGCCCGGTCGATCATCTGGTGGCCATGCCAGTGCTGGTCGACTACATCCGTGATCGTTTCCAGGGCCATCTCGACAACGTCGCCGTCGTCTCCCCCGACGCCGGCCGCATTCGCGTGGCCGAGCAGTGGGCGCAGCGTCTCGGCGGCGGTCCGCTCGCTTTCGTGCACAAGACGCGCGACATCACCCGCCCGAACCAGGCGGTCGCCAACCGTGTGGTCGGCGACGTTGCCGGCAAGGACTGCGTGCTTGTCGATGACCTGATCGACACCGCCGGTACCATCGCGGGCGCATGCCACGTGCTGCAGGACGCGGGAGCCAAGTCGGTGACCGTGGTCGCCACGCATGGCGTGCTCTCCGGCCCGGCCGTCGAGCGACTCAAGAACTGCGGTGCGCGCGAGGTCGTGCTGACCGACACCGTGCCGATTCCCGAGGAAAAGCGCTGGGATGGCCTGACCGTCCTGTCGATCGCCCCGCTGCTGGCCAGCGCCATCCGCGCCGTATTCGAGGACGGCTCGGTCGCCGAACTGTTCGACACCTACCCCGAGCACCACGGTCAAGGCTTCCTGTTCGCCTGATCACGTGCGTGTTTGTTCGTGGAAAGCACACGATGCGAGACGCGACATGGCGTAGTCTTTCGGTAAATACCGACAATATGGTATAAATGAACACTTGTGGGCCGAAAGCCCACGACTCCCCCATGGTGTAATGGCAGCACACGGGTCTTTGGAACCCTTTGTCTTGGTTCGAGTCCAGGTGGGGGAACGGCTGACGGCCGCTCGACATCCGGGCGGCCGTCTATTGTTTTGAGGTGTTTCCACCCTCAATAGACATTCCGATCGAAGGGAATACGTCAGTTATGGCATTATCCGCAGCCATCGTCCTCGCAGCCGGCGAGGGTACCCGCATGCGTTCCAACAAGCCGAAGGTGCTGCATGCTTTTGCAGGCAAGACCTTCCTGAACAGGGTCATGGATTCGGTGGCCGCCCTGAATCCCGACACGCTGGCCGTGGTCGTGCACTTCCAGGCCGAGCGCGTCGCCGAAGCCGCCCGCTCCTATGACGAGCAGGTCACCATTGTGAACCAGGACGACATTCCCGGTACCGGCCGCGCCGTGCAGTGCGCAATGGCGCAGCTCACCGAGGCTGGCAAGGTCGATGGCCCGGTGCTGATCGCCGCCTCCGACATGCCGCTGCTCGACAGCGAGACGCTGCACCGTCTGGTCGAATTCCACACCGCCTCCGGCAACGGCGCCACTGTGCTCACCACCATCCTCGATGACCCGACCGGCTACGGCCGCATCATCCGCGATCGCGAAGGCAACGTGCTGCGCATCGTCGAGCAGAAAGACGCCAACCGCAGCGAACTCGCCGTGCAGGAAGTGAACACCTCAGTCTACGTGTTCGAGGCTTCCGTGCTTACCGAGGCAATCGCCGGACTGAAGTCGAACAACGCGCAGGGTGAGTTCTATCTGACCGACGCGCTGGAAACCGCCAAGGCCGCTGGCAAGGTCGGCGCGTTCGCCGCTCCGGATCCGCTCACCGTCGAAGGCGTGAACGACCGCGTGCAGCTGGCCGCGCTGTCCAAGACCTACAACCGCCGCGTCTGCGAGCGCTGGATGCGCGACGGCGTGACCATTCTTGACCCGGAAACCACCTGGATCGAGGACGATGTCCAAATCGGCCGCGACGCCACCATCCTGCCCGGCTCCTTCCTGCAAGGCCACACGGTGGTCGGCGAGGACGCCATCGTCGGCCCGTACACCACCCTGATCGACGCAACCGTGGACGAAGGTGCCGTGGTCGAGCGTTCCCGCGTACAGGAATCGCACATCGGCGCACGCACGAACATCGGCCCGTGGACCTACCTGCGCCCGGGCAACGAGTTCGGCGAGGATGCCAAGGCCGGCGCGTTCGTCGAAATGAAGAAGGCGCACATCGGCAACGGCACCAAGGTGCCGCACCTGAGCTACGTGGGCGACGCCCAGCTTGGCGACCACACCAACATCGGCGGCGGCACCATTACCGCCAACTATGACGGCGTGCACAAGAACCGCACCACCATCGGCTCCGGCTGCCACGTGGGTGCCGGCAACCTGTTCGTGGCCCCGGTTGAAGTGGGCGACAACGTGACCACCGGCGCCGGTTCCGTGGTGCGCCACGCCGTGCCGAGCGACACGATGGTCTACTCCGAGAATACGCAACACAACGTCGAGGGCTGGAAGCCCGCCTGGGAGCGCTGAACCATGCCCGCACTTCAGGATTCCATCAACGCCGTCCGCGTGGCCGCCGAGGCCGCGGACCGTATCAAAGCCACCGACATCGTGGCCTTCGACGTAGCCGACCTGCTCGGCATCACCGACATCATGATGATCGCCGGCGCCTCCAACGAGCGTCAGGTACTGGCCGTGGCCGAGGAAATCGAAAAGGACCTGTTCCTTAAGTGCTCCGGCCGTCAGCCGCGCTCTCGCGAGGGCCTGACCGAGGGCCAGTGGGTGCTGCTTGACTACGGTGATTTCGTGATTCATGTCATGCACGAGGAATCGCGCGAATTCTACGGGCTCGAACGACTCTGGCGCGACTGCCCGGCCATCGATCTTGAACTCGCACACCCGGAAACGGCGGAGCATGCGGAAGATGCTGCCGTCACCACCGCGTAACGTGCGAATCACATAACGCTGATATTCGCGTGTCGGGCTGCCTGTTGCCAAACATCATTGACGGCATCAGGCAGCCCTCCCCTTTTTTCCTGTTTCCTCACTGGAACCGAAAGGATCGTCACTATGACCAATCATGTTCGTTCCGTTTTCCTTATCCGTCATGGACGCACCTCCTACAACGCCGCTCACAAGCTCCAAGGCCAGGTCGACATTCCGCTGGACGCCGTGGGTGAATGGCAGGTCAAGCAGACCGCCGCGGCCTTGAAAAGGCTGTACGTCGATCGTCGGCAGGAAATCAACCACCGGTTCATTGTCTGCTCCGATTTGAAGCGTGCGCACGCCACCGCGCAAGCTTTCGCCGACGTATTGGGTGGAATCGAGCCCGTCGATGATCGTCGCGTCCGTGAACGCAGCTTCGGTGATTGGGATGGCCATGCCGTGGCCGAACTGGCCGAACGCTACCCCGAGGACTTCCGTTCCTGGATGGAGTCTCGGGGCGGCGAGCTGAAGTATGGTGCCGAGCCCAAGGAAGCTGTGGGCAAGCGCGGCGTAGAGGCTCTTGAGGACTGGTCCACGCGTGCCGGAGACGACACGGACCTGTTCGTGTTCTCGCACGGCGCATGGATTGCGCAGACATTGCAGACCCTGTTGGGCATTTCTGCAATCGATCCGACCTTTTCTACGGTGGTTTCATTGCGTAATGCGCACTGGGTGCGCTTGGTGCCGATGGACAATCCCGATGGCACTGTGCGCTGGCGTCTGCTGGACTACAATCACGGTCCGGCCATCGCCGACACCGACGAGTGGGAACGCGAACGCTGATCATGTCACGGCTCCCCTGCTGAGCCAACAGGTTCAGTGTATTCGAAAAACCGTTCAAACAGTAATTGAATAACCCAATGCCTGAATAATGGCGGAAACAAGCCAAAAAGTGTCGCCAAATCCCGCTTTTGCCATTTGGCGACACGCCGGCTTTTGCCAGAATCGACATCTCGTCGTAATGTATACGAGGTCCAAACAACGGGCCAGCAATTGAAAACGGGGCTATAGCGCAGCTGGTAGCGCATCTCCATGGCATGGAGAGGGTCGGGGGTTCGAATCCCCCTAGCTCCACAATCAAGGCCGGTGCTTCATGCACCGGCCTTTCTCGTTTTCTGGCCTATCGGCCGACTTTTGCGCAACATTCCCCGGAAAGCGTCGCCAGGGGGACGCTCTTCCGATTGGCGCGACACCGACGTGAGCGATAACAGTAATCGCCACTACAATGAGGTGTGGTCCCTATCGTGTTGATTATCAAAGGAGACAAAAACATCGTGACCGTCACCCGTGTATATATCGCCAGCCCTGAAGGCGCCAATGGCCGCAACGTCGTCGCTTACGGCATGCTCAACGCATTGACTTCCAAGTACAAGACCATGGTGTTCCGCCCTGCTGTGTCCAACCATGACGAATTCACCCCGATCCTGCTCGCCGCCTCCAATGCCGGACTCGGCGTGGCCCTGTCCACCGGCCTCGATGTGCACAAGGTGCGCGAGGATAAGGACACCGCCCGTGGCGATATCGTCGGCGCGTTCAACGATGCCATGGACGTTTCCCGCGCGGACGCCGCCCTGATCGTGGGCACCGACAAGTCCCACGTCAACGATCCGACCAACTATGAATTCGACGCGAATGTCGCCGCTGATCTGAAGGCCGGCGTGTTCCTAGCCGTGTGCACCATCGACCGTTGGCCGCACGAGCTCGACGAGACCGTCAAGCTGTCCATCGAGGGCATGGAGGCCGCTGGCAACAAGGTGCTCGGCATCTTCGTGACCGGATGCGAGCCGCGCCACGCTTTCTCCGTTAAGGAGACCCTCGCCAAGTACGGCCTGCCGGTCTGGACTCTGCCGCAGGTGCCGTTCACCGATGAATCCACCAAGGATCTGGCGCTGGAGACCTTCCGTAAGAACGCTCCCACCGATGAAGTGCTCGCCGCGCTCGATGTGGACGTCACCGCGCCCATCACCCCGTACGCCTTCCAGTTCGGCCTGCTCGGCAAGGCCAAGAGCAACAAGAAGACCATCGTGCTGCCCGAAGGCGAGGAGGACCGCATCATCAAGGCGGCCGACTACCTGCTTGAGCGCGAGATCGTGAACCTCATCATCGTGGGCAACAAGGACGCCATTCTGGCTCGCGGCAAGGAACTGGGCCTGAACTACTTGGAGCGCGCCCGCTTCCAGGCTATGGACGACGAGAACGTGCTGAAGCCCATGGTCGCCAAGCTGTGCGAGTTGCGTGCCAAGAAGGGCATGACCGAGGAGCAGGCCCGCAAGCAGCTGGCCGACGCCAGCTACTTCGGCACCATGCTCGTGGTGCTCGGCTACGCCGACGGCCTGGTCTCCGGCTCCGTGAACTCCACCGCCAATACCGTGCGCCCGGCCCTGCAGGTCATCAAGACCAAGCCCGGCCAGAAGCTGGTCTCCGGCGCATTCCTCATGTGCTTCAAGGACCATGTGGCCGTGTTCTCCGACTGCGCCATCAACCTCAACCCGGATGCCGAGCAGCTTTCCGAAATCGCGTTGCAGTCCGCCGAGACCGCACGTGCCTTCGGCATCGACCCGAAGGTCGGTATGCTCTCCTACTCCACCCTCGGCTCCGGCAAGGGACCGGACGTGGACATGGTCGAGGAAGCCACCAAGCTGCTCAAGGAGAAGGCTCCGGATCTGCCGGTGGTCGGTTCCATCCAGTTCGACGCCGCCTGGTCCCCCACCGTGGCCGCCACCAAGGCCAAGGGCAACGATGTGGCCGGACACGTCAACGTGTTCGTCTTCCCGGACCTGTGCGCCGGCAACATCGGCTACAAAGCCGTGCAGCGCTCCTCCGGCGCCTTGGCCATCGGCCCGGTGCTGCAGGG
>OGWS01002069.1_pt1 | contig 13430 bp, 11 predicted proteins | sample 1576111 | NCBI WGS metagenome assembly OGWS01 (sample SAMEA3541534, study PRJEB24748) | human gut metagenome | biome: human gut; feature: human-associated habitat; material: faeces | place: China | collected 2012
TAATTATACTAAATTTAGTAATAACCGGAATCTGTAAAACATATCCGCACTAAGCGTGCTCATCTGGTTTAACTGAGCCAGATCCTCAACTCCGCGTTCTTTTAACATTTCAATAAATTTTACAAAGATTTCCGCGGTACAGCCCGCATCGTCGACTGCCCGGTGGTGATTTTCCAGCGAGATATTCAAAGCCTTTGCGACGGTATCCAGCTTAAAGCGGTTTAAATTCGGCAAGAGATGTCTTGCAAGCGCCACCGTATCCAGGACGGTCGGGTCAAACGGCAGACCAAGCAGCATGGCATTCTGGGCGATAAAGCTCACATCGAAGGACGCATTGTGCGCCACCAGGCTGCAGCCCTTACAGAATTCCAGAAACTGCGGCAGGATCACGTCAATCTTCGGTGCCGGGAGCACCATGTTGTCGTTGATACCAGTCAGCTGTTCAATCTCAAACGGGATCGGTACATCCGGATTGACAAACGTACTGAACTTATCGGTGATCACGCCCTGCTCCACTTTCACTGCACCGATCTCGATAATCTTATTTTTCTCCGGGCTAAAACCGGTGGTCTCGATATCAAACACAACAAAAGAGTCCGCAAAGGTCTGGCCCTTAGCGTTCTCGACCAGTTCCTTCATATCATCAACCAGATAACCTTCCACGCCGTAGAGCATCTTAAACGGATCGTTTTTATCCAGTGCATGGCTGGCCTCCGTGAAAGCCTGCACACAGCCATGGTCGGTAACTGCAAGCGCTTCCATGCCCCATTCCTTGGCCTTTTTGATGATACTCGCCACATCCGAGACACCATCCATATCACTCATCTTGGTATGGCAGTGCAGCTCCACGCGCTTCACCGGACTATGGTCCATACGTTTGCTGGTGAAATCTTCTGCTTTCTTGATACCACGCACAGAACCGATCGTCAGTTCGCCGTCAAACCGGTCAATCGTTGTCATGCCGCGCAGACGGATGAAGGTTCCCGGCTTGATCGCCGCATTTAAATCTTCCAGCGTGTCTTCATTCGCAAAAACTTTTACGGTAATGGTATCGGTAAAATCTGTAATATGGAAAATGATGATGGTTTTTCCGCTGCGAAGCTCTCTGCTGTCCTTGTCCAGGATCTTGCCGCGGATCGTAACCTCACCGATTTCTCCTTCAATCTTCTCGATTTCCGTAAAGTCATCTTCAAAGTCACGACCGAACAAAACATCCGGATTATCCGATTTCTTGCGGTAGCCGCCGGAACTCCAGTCGTTCTTCTTAAAGTCTTTTTTGCCGGAGCGCAGCTGTCCCGGACGCGCCTCCCCACCAGAGAAGCCTCCGCCCTTAGCGCCATTCACCCCGTTTGCCGCAGCAGCTTTTCCGGCACCAGACTGGCCGTTTTTGCCGTTCTGGCTATTTGCGCCCGGATTGTTTCCAGTCTGACCCTTTCCGGCAACTCCATTCTGTCCTGCAGTTCCATGTGCCCCGGCACCAGCTGCTCCGCTTCCATGTCCGCCATGTCCATATCCATCGGTTCCTGCCGGGAGTACTTCCCCGTCAGTTCCGGTTGCCGCATTCAGACTAAGCACCGCAGCGACTTTCGCCGTCATGCGCTCCGCCTCCTGCTTTGCCTGCAGTTCCCGCTCAATCGAAGCCTTTGCACGCGTGGGCGCAACATACTCGTATTCAATCTCCACTGGCAGTCCACAGCGCTCATGAAAGACCTTCTCCAGCACCCGTTTCAGTTCGCCGGCCTTATCGCGGTTGACCATGGTATCTTCCACCGTCATATGAAGAAGATCCGGTTTAGGGAAGGTACATGCTCCTTTCCGGAAGATCGAATACTCTACAATACTATATTCCTTCAGCTCTGCGAGCAGGCTGTCTTTGTATGCCGTTAACAATTTTTCCGGCGTATACTGCTCAGACAGCGTATATTTTTCGAAAACACGGATCTGGATCTGTTTTCCCGGAAAAAGCTGGTCACGGATGCCTTTTTCCAGAGACCAGATATTTCGTTTATCAATCAGTCTTGGACTTACGATATAGACACGAAGAGAGCTTCTATCCCTGGTAAGGGACACGCGGTCTACCTTCACCAGGGTTAAAAGCTCCTGCATCTGGTCTGTCATATGTAAGCCCGGAAATACTTCCAAAAATGGTTTCATGTATTACAACTTCCCCTGTTCCTTCGCAAGTGCCGCAAGCTCATCATGAAGCGCAGAAAGGAGTTCGTTCTCCGGCAGTTTGCGGATCACTTCCCCTTTGCGGATCAGAAGACCCTCGCCGCAGCCGCCTGCAATTCCGAGATCTGCTTCTTTCGCCTCGCCCGGTCCATTCACAACACAGCCCATAACTGCAACCTTCACGTCAAGCTGGTCAAACTCGGTTACCATATTTTCTACCTGGTTTGCCAGACCAATCAGATCGATCTTCGTTCTTCCACAGGTCGGACAGGAAACCACTTCCACGCCGCCCTTTCGAAGACCCAGGGTTTTTAAGATCAGCTTCGCGGATTTGATTTCTTCGACCGGGTCCCCGGTTAAAGAAACACGGATGGTATCTCCGATTCCCTCATGAAGAATAATGCCAAGTCCCACTGCAGACTTGATATTTCCAGAAGTCAGCGTACCGGATTCGGTAATGCCGATATGAAGCGGATAATCCGTCTTTTTGCTGATGATCTCATGCGCTTTTACACACATTAAAACATCGGAGGACTTGATGCTGATAACCAGATTGTCATAGCCCATCTGCTCGATCATGGCAACCTTCTCCAGGGCGCTCTCAACAATTCCTTCCGCTGTCACACCACCATACTTTTCAATGAGCGGCTTTTCCAGGGAACCACTGTTCACGCCGACGCGGATCGGCACTCCATATTCCTTCGCCTTATTCACAACTGCCTGCACCCGCTCCCGGCTTCCGATATTTCCCGGATTGATGCGGATCTTGTCTGCACCGCACTCCATGGCTGCAATGGCAAGACGGTAATCAAAATGAATGTCTGCCACCAGCGGAATATGGATCTGGCGTTTGATGGTCTTTAAGCTTTCTGCTGCCTCCATGGTCGGCACTGCCACACGGATAATGTCACAGCCAGCCTGCTCCAGCTTTAAGATCTGTGCCACGGTTGCCGCTGCATCCTCCGTTTTGGTGTTGCACATCGACTGAATCAGGATCGGATTTCCTCCTCCGATCTTCCGGTTTCCGATCCGGATCTCCTTTGTCATTTTGCGTTCCATTTGCAATTCCCCTTTTTCGTTTCTATACTACATCAGGTTCCGGATATCGTTGAAAAGTACCAGAACCATAAGCGTCATCAGCACTGCCATACCGGCCATATGCACCATACCTTCTTTTTCCGGGTCCACCGGCTTTCCTCGTACCAGCTCAATGAGCAGAAACACAAGACGTCCGCCGTCCAAAGCCGGGATCGGCAAAAGATTCATGATCCCGAGGCTGGAGCTTAAGAGCAGAACCCAGTTTGCCAGAACTAAAGCCACGGCACGGGCACCGATCTGGCGCCCCTCCTGCACAGTTTCCCCTACCATGTTCACGATACCAACCGGTCCGGTCACAGCCTCCTCGGCACGGATCTGGTGCCGAAACAGCATACCAAGACTGTCCATCGTGGACATGACACAGTATTTTACCTCATAGGCACTGTAATGAATGAGCGGCAAAATTCCGTGTACCTTTTGGTAACCACCAAACTGGACACCCATCATGTAGGAATTGTATTCCTCGCTAAAGCGCGGGGTCAAAACTACCATACCGGAGGTCGGACCATCGTTCTTGCCTGTCGCTTCTGCAGAGGCTCCGGCTTCTGTGCCCGCCAGGCCATCGGAAAGTCTTGTAAACTGTACCTTCATCTCCTGTCCCGGATGGGAAAAGGTATACAGCATGATATCCCGGTACGCCGTAATGTGGCGTCCGTTGATTCTGGTGATGCAGTCGCCAGCCTGCAGTCCTGCCTCCTCGGCCGGGCTGCCTTCCATAACTCCGGTCAAGACCGGAGCGTCGTGGCCCACCTGTGCCACGATGATCATGGCAAATAAAAATGCCAGGATAAAGTTAAACACCGGCCCCGCCGCGATCACCGCGATGCGGGATAATACCGGCTTATTATTAAAAGCCTTCGGGTCCGGATTTTCTGCGTCCTCTCCCACCATCATGCAGGAACCGCCAAACGGCAGCGCCTTGATGGAATAGCGGGTCTCGCCTTTTTGAAAACTGATCAGGCGCGGTCCCATGCCGACCGAGAATTCCACAACTCCGATCCCGCTGCATTTCGCCAGCAGAAAATGCCCGAATTCGTGCACCAGTACGATAAATCCAAACAGCAGCACTGCTGCAAGAATGTTCAGCAAACTACCACCTGCTTTCTATATATTCATAGGTTTCCCGTTCTGCGGCAAGTATGGCATCTACGTCCGGATTTTCCACAACCTTGTGATGTTCCATGGCACCCTCGATCATATCGATGATGGTCAGGTAGGAAATCTCGCGGTTTAAGAATTTCCCTACAGCATACTCGTTCGCCGCATTGTAAACCGTCGGAAGGGAACCGCCGCGTGTTCCTGCTTCATAAGCAAGCTTTAAGCCACGGAAGACTTCCATATCCGGGTTCTCAAACGTAATTCTTCCCAGCTTTGCAAAATCCAGACGCTCTCCCGGCAAAAACTTCCGCTCTGGATAATAGAGGGCATACTGGATCGGCAGCTTCATATCCGGAGTGCCAAGCTGCGCAATGACTGCGCCATCCTCGAACTCTACCATAGAGTGAATGACACTCTGCGGCTGTACCACCACCTGGACCTGGTCCATCTCCACGCCAAACAGCCAGCGCGCCTCCATGACCTCCAGTCCCTTGTTCACCATAGTTGACGAATCGATCGTAATCTTTCTTCCCATGGTCCAGTTTGGATGCTTTAAAGCATCCTCCGGACGCACACCTGCCAGCTGTTCTTTCGTCCAACCACGGAACGGGCCACCGGATGCCGTTAACAGGATCTTGTGAATTGCTTTTTTGTCTTCGCCGTTTAAGCTCTGGAAAATAGCACTGTGCTCGCTGTCTACCGGAAGGATCTTCACACCAACCGCTTTTGCAAGCGGTATGATGATGTGTCCTGCCGTTACCAGCGTTTCCTTATTTGCCAGCGCAATATCTTTTCCTGCCTTCATGGCTGCGATCGTCGGGCGGATGCCGATCATGCCTACGATCGCTGTTACTAAAATCTCTGACTCTGGCTGGACGGCCACCTCCAAAAGACCATCCATGCCGCTTACCACCTTCACGGAAAGATCGGCAATGTTTGTTTTTAATTCTGCCGCTTTCTTCTCATCCCATACGCACACCAGTGTCGGATGGAATTTGCGGATCTGCTCCTCGAGCAGTACAATGTTGCTTCCGGCTGCTAGGGCCGTTACCTGAATATCCTGATTGTTCTCCACGACTTCCAGGGTCTGGGTACCGATGGAGCCGGTAGAACCTAAAATCGCTATACGTTTCATTTGTATCTCCTTTTCCAGCCTGTATTATGCAGACTGGCATATAATTTTCAATACGGACGATCAAAACAGAGTCCTGTTACGGCAAAAATAAAAGTGCAAAGAAAATCGCCGGAGCCGTAAACAGCATGCTGTCAAACCGGTCCAGGATTCCGCCATGTCCCGGGATCAAATTTCCGTAATCCTTGATGCCATGATTCCGCTTGATGGCAGAAGCCGCCAGGTCCCCGATCTGGGAGATGACCGCCGCAATGGCACAGGACAGCGTGCATGCCAGTCTTGGATACATCAGCTCTGTCATGTGTCCGCCAAATACCGTGGCAAATAAGAAGCCTAAAAGTGCTGCGCCTGCTACACCGCCCACGGCCCCCTCAATGGACTTTTTCGGGCTTAAGACAGGAGCCAGCTTGTGTTTTCCAAGCAGCATACCAACACAGTAGGCACTGGTATCGCAGCCCCAGGAGCTTAAAAAGATCAGCCATACCAGATACTTTCCGTCTCCCATGGCACGCACCTGGTACAGATAGGACAGCATCACCGCCACATAGAAGACGCCAAAAAAGGATTCTGCCACCTCTTCTGTCCGGTATTTTGGGAAGGTAAACACGTAGATCGCCATCATGACCATAAGTGCAGCAATTGCCATCAGAGTCACATAATGATGCCCGTCAAACCACACCAGCCCATAATACGAAACCGCTGTCAGATACCCAACGATTCCCATGGCATTCTTTTCAATTTTCAGCACCCGGTACAGCTCAAACAGGCCGATCAGGGAGATCAGCGCTGTCACTCCGTACAACAGTGCTCCGCCCTTTCCCACTACTATAATAGCAAGAATGACGAGAATAATACCGCTTACAAGCCGTTTTGTAAACATACGGTTTCCTCCTTATGCCTGTTTTACCCCGCCGTAACGCCGGTCGCGTTTGTTGTAGGCCATGATTGCTTTTTCCAGCTCTTCCTGGTCAAAGTCCGGCCACAGGCAGTCTGTCACATAAATCTCGGTATAGGCAAGCTGCCACAGCAGATAGTTGGAAAGCCGGATCTCGCCGCTGGTGCGGATCAGAAGATCCGGATCCGGCATTCCGGCAGTATCCAGATACGATGCAACAACCTGCTCGGTAATCTCGGCTGCATTCTGTTTGCCATTCTGGCAGTCTTCCACCAGTTTTTTCACTGCGCGGGTGATCTCATCCCGACCGCCGTAATTGACCGCGATCACAAATGTAAGACCGGTGTTATCCTTTGTTTCCGATTCCAGGCGGTTAATGCCGTCGATGATATCCTGATCAAAACGGGTGCGGTCCCCAATCATCTTAACCCGGACATTGTTTGCAGATGCCACCTTCAGCAGCCGCACCATATAAAAACGGAACAGCTGCATTAACGCGCCTACTTCTTCCGCGGAACGTTTCCAGTTTTCCGTGGAAAAACCGTATACCGTTAAATATTCAATTCCCATGCGTGCTGCGATCTCAACCGTTTTTTCTACCGTTACGCAACCTTCCTTGTGTCCCATGGACCGCGGCAGACCGCGTTTTTTTGCCCAGCGGCCGTTGCCGTCCAGGATCAGGGCCACATGTTTTGGGATCACCATTCCCTCTAATTGTTCAGACATAATCTTCCTCCCACAATAGCATACAAAGAAATGGGGAAGATTGCTCTCCCCCACCTTTTTTACTAGACAGTCATAATCTCCTTGGTCTTTGTTTCGATAGCCTTGTCCACTTTCTCGATCATCTTATCGGTGATCTTCTGGATCTTTTCTTCGCCCTGCTTTAAATCATCCTCGGAGATATCTCCTGCTTTTTCCATTTTCTTGATGCTGTCGATGGCATCGCGGCGGATGTTACGGATTGCAACTTTCGCACCTTCCCCTTTTTTCTTTACATCTTTTGCAAGATCTTTACGGCGCTCCTCGGTTAATTCCGGGAATACCAGGCGGATCACGTTACCGTCGTTGGTCGGGTTGATGCCCAGATCAGAAACCAGGATTGCTTTCTCGATCTCCTTTAACAGATTCTTCTCCCAAGGCTGGATCACGATCATGCGTGCCTCCGGTACGCTGACGTTGCCGACCTGCTGGAGCGGGGTCGGGGTTCCGTAATAGTCTACACGGATGCGGTCCAGTACATGCGGGTTAGCACGTCCTGCGCGGATGGATGCGTACTCGTCGAGCAGTACGTCCAGAGATTTCTCCATTTTGTCCTCGTATAACTTTAAGTGTTCCTGCATAGTGTCCTCCTGTTAATCGACGGTCACGATCGTGCCGTTTATTTTACCCTGCATTGCGTTTGCAATGCTGTCTTTTTCATTTAAATCGAATACTGCCATAGGCATTTTGTGCTCCATGCACATGATGGATGCAGTCAGGTCAACCACAGCAAGCTTCTTGTCGATAACCTCCTGGATGCTGATGGTATCGTAGCGCTTTGCATCCGGATTCTTGGCCGGATCGCTGTCATAGACGCCGTCGATGGATTTTGCAAGCAGAATGCAGTCTGCGTCCATCTCCACGGCCCGCAGAGTGATGCCGGTATCGGTAGAGAAATACGGATGTCCGGTTCCTCCTGCAAAGAATACAACCTTGCCTTCCTCAAAATAGCGGTTTGCCTTATCCTTGGAAAACAGTTCTGTTACAGCGCCGCAGACAAACGGTGTCAGAACCTCTGTCTTCATGCCTGCATTGCGGAAGATTTCCGAAACATAAATGCAGTTCATGATGGTAGCCAGCATACCGATCTGGTCTGCTTTGGTACGCTCGATCGCGTCGCTGGTACGTCCTCTCCAGAAATTGCCTCCTCCGATGACAATGCCGACCTGAACGCCTGCATCAACGGAAATTTTCACCTGTCTGGCAACCTCTTTGACTGTATCTTCGTCAAAACCGGTTTTTTTCGGTCCGGCAAGTGCTTCACCGCTTAACTTCAAAAACACTCGTTTCATATCCATATGGTCAGATTTCTCCTTTTTAAATTCTAACGGTATCATACCATATCTTGCAGATTTTGAAAAGAGAAAAAAAACGTGTCGTTCTCAGACTGATTTTTCCGTTTCACACACACCGATGCACAATAGTCTGGAAGTTCAAATTCCTGGAAACGGTACTGGCTGGCACGTTCACCGGCAAGGCGGGAAGGATCACCAAGTTCCATGGCAAAGCTGTCAAGGGGCATAGCCATGCCTTTTCCTTCTACTTTCAGAAAACTTTCTTTTAACGTCCATAAACGGCCAAATAACAGATCCCTTTCCTCTTCTGTTTTCGCAGATAAGAGGATCTGCTGCTCAGCAGGAGCAAAAAAACGTCTGGCTACCTCCATACGTGCTTTCTGTTTGCGTTCCACGTCACACCCGACAGGACAGGCCAGCCATTCCCGGGGACCAGAAAAAGTAGCTTTCTGTTCTGTCTCAATGCGTCCGACTGTCTCAGCACATCCAGAGTTCTTTTTGTCTTTCTGGCATGTAAAGGCAGCCATCACCATAGAGCCGGAATGTGACAGATTAAACTGAATTTCCGGATGGTTTTTCAGGCAAGGTTTTCCATTTTCAATCGCAGCAAACGTTTCGTCCCGCTCTTTCAGACCAAATTGGTTTAACCCGTAATCCAGAAGAAGCCCCGCACCAAGAGACAGCCGTTTGTCTGCCGCATAGCGGAGCTTTTCTATTTTATTCTGTCTTGCTGCAGAAAGACGACATTTTAGAGTCTCTTCTTCCGAAGCAGTGAGCGGGGCATCTGCACGCATCATATATACATATACTTCCATAAGGTTCTCCTCGCTTTTCTATTTTTCTGGCAACCTTAGACTTTCCTGAATTTATTTTCGATGAAATCTTTCTTAAAATGCAAAATGACCGGTTGGGGAACCGGTCATTTCAGGAGAAGGTATTTCGTTTTGTTGCAAAAACTATATAATGTATTGGGGGGTTTTTACGGTTTATATAATACCATGAGGCAAGAGAAAAGTGTGCACAAACTTCACAAAATTTGGCACACTTTTTTGTATACATTATATACTGTTGTTTTCTGTTTCCGGATTTTCTGTTATAAAAAGTGCTTCAAATTCGTCTCTGTGCACCTTTTCCTTCTCGAGAAGAAGACTTGCACACTTGTGCAGAACATCCTCATGTTCCAGAATGATCTTCTTTGCCTGGTCATGACATTCACTGATAATACGGCGGATTTCTTCATCAATGGACTTGGCAACATCCTCGCTGTAACTTCTGGTATGAGCCAGATCTCTGCCGATAAATACCTCGTCATCGTCATCACCATAACAGATAAGACCAAGTTTATCAGACATTCCGTATTTCATAACCATACTTCTGGCTGTCGCAGTTGCACGTTTGATGTCATTGGATGCACCAGTCGTAATATCTCCGAAGATGATTTCCTCTGCTATGCGCCCGCCTAACAGTGTCATAATATCCTGAAGCATTTTTCCTTTGGTATTAAACATCTCATCATTATCCGGAAGAGGCATGGTGTAACCTGCTGCTCCCATTCCTGTCGGGATAATGGAAATCGTGTAGACAGGATCCATATCCGGAAGTACATGAAACAGGATCGCATGTCCGGATTCATGATACGCGGTGATCTTTTTCTCTTTCTCAGAGATCACCTTACTCTTCTTCTCTGCACCGATGCCTACTTTGATAAAAGCACCTTTGATATCAGACTGAAGGATAAATCCTCTTCCCTTTCTCGCTGCTTCAATGGCAGCTTCATTCAGAAGATTCTCCAGATCTGCACCTGTAAATCCTGCCGTTGTTCTGGCAATCTGAGCCAGATCTACATCCTCTCCAAGAGGTTTGTCCTTGGCATGAACGCGGAGGATTTCCTCTCTCCCCTTCACATCCGGACGTCCCACTGCAACCTTACGGTCAAAACGTCCCGGACGCAAAATTGCAGGATCCAGGATATCCACGCGGTTAGTCGCTGCCATCACAATGATTCCCTCATTCACACCAAAGCCATCCATCTCTACCAGAAGCTGGTTCAGTGTCTGCTCTCTCTCATCATGTCCGCCGCCCATACCGGTTCCACGCTGTCTTGCAACCGCATCGATCTCATCAATGAAAATAATACATGGTGCATGGCGTTTGCCTTCTTCAAAAAGATCTCGCACACGTGATGCACCTACACCGACAAACATTTCCACAAAGTCAGAACCGGAAATGGAGAAAAACGGAACTCCCGCTTCTCCTGCCACTGCCTTTGCCAGAAGTGTCTTACCAGTTCCGGGAGGGCCTACAAGCAGCACACCTTTCGGAATCCTTGCGCCTACTTTTGTATATTTCTGTGGAGATTTCAGGAAATCTACCACCTCTACCAGATCTTCCTTCTCCTCCTGCAGACCTGCTACCTTGTCAAAAGTAACTTTCTTATTATCATCCGGAGATGACATTCTTGCGCGGCTCTTGCCGAAATTCATCATCTTGGCATTTCCGCCGCCACCGCCACCTGCCATCTGGCGGTTCATCATCATGATCAGAAAGATCACAAGGGCACCTGTGAGAAGAACCGGAAGTAAGGTTGTCAGAAATACATTGTCTCCGGGTACATCCTGAGTTGTAATATCAATATCGTATTTATTCAACAGTTCGATTGCCTGATTGACATCTGTCACATAAACCTTCTTCTGACCGGAGTCAGTAGTATCTACGATCACAGAACCTGTAGGCACTTCTCTGTTCTGTTGAATTGTCGCATCAACCACTTTGTTGTCTTCAAGAGCCTGCTCCAGTTGCTTCTGTGTGTAATTACTCTGGGAAACCACCTGGTTATTCAGATAAAAATAACCGGCTACCAGTGCAATGATCAGCACCAGATACAGACCAATTCTGCTTGGCTGTTTATTCACTTACTTAAATCTCCTTTCAGTCTTCCCCCAGTTCCACTACTCCTATGAATGGAAGATTCCTGTATTTCTGTGCATAGTCCAGACCATAGCCAACTACAAACTCATCCGGGATGTTAAAGCAGCAATAATCAACTCTTACATCTCTGACTCTTCGCTCCGGTTTGTCCAGCAATGTACACAGACGGATGCTGTTTGGATTTCTCTGCTTCAGAATTTCGATGAGATAACTTAATGTTCTTCCTGAGTCAATGATATCTTCTACAATCAGAACGTCCTTTCCTTCCAGTGGCTGGTCAAGGTCTTTGACGATCTTTACAACACCGCTGGACTTGGTGTCATCACCATAACTGGATACAGACATAAAGTCAAGAGAAACCGGCACTGTGATTCTCTTTGCAAGTTCACAGGTAAAGAATACACCACCTTTTAATACACAGATTAAATGGATTTCCTTGCCTGCATAATCCTTGCTGACCTTTGCTGCGATCTGCTTAATACGGGAATCTACTTCCTCTTCGCTGAGTAAAACTTTGATTTTCTCACTCATTTTCGTTTCCTCCTTGGTAATTTAATACTAACACCTTCCTGGTTTGGGGGTTAATTTTATACCTCTCATTCATCCTGCTTCCCACCATCCAGATGATTTCTTTTCCACATGCGATCAGCGGAATGCTGTCTCTGTATTCCGACGGGATTTTCTCATCGATCATATATGCCTTCACCGTCTTTTTTCTGCCATCCTTCAATGTGATATAATCTCCGGTCTGGCGGGTCCGGACAGTTAACGTACCCTTTATTTTATCATAGTCAAACCATTTCGTATAGCGATTTTGGGGAATTTCCTGCGCTTTTTCGTAGGGAATTTTCTTCATTATAAGGGAAATGGATGGCTGGTTGTCCACATGACAAGACGGATTCCACTTGGAAATCCACAAGAAATCGTATTCTGTCCACGCAGTCAACCCATAAGGAAGGTTTATACGCTTGCCTGTCTCCTTCTCCAAAAGGGAAGTTACCTGGTCGATGTGGTCGGAGGTGATGTCTTTTAGGGACTGTGTAGCCATGGAGATCATATGGCGCAGCACATAAGTGCGGACAATAGGCGGTTCTTTCAAAAACACAGACCTTTCCATACCGTAAATGATCTCGTCTGCAGTCTCCGCCTGACTCTCTGCCCCCATTTTCGTTCCATCCATCAGGCCTGTCACATCGCCTTCCGCATTACACGTCTTCGTTACTCCGTACTCTCTCCAGATCTTCTCCGCCTGTTCCTCAAAATACGCGTCTGCCTGCCGCAGCCGTTCTCCCGCCTCCGCAATATGCTCCACCGCTTTCTCATTGATCTCGCGGCGGATCTGCGGGATCAGCTCATTTCGCAGACGGTTTCTGGTATACTCATTTTCCCGGTTGGTAGAATCCTCACAATAAGCGATATGCCGTTTTTCCAGATATTCCAGGATCTCCTTCTTTTCCAGACACAAAAGCGGCCGGATGATCTGTCCACGTTTTGCAGACATTCCACCCAGTCCCTTTAATCCACTGCCACGGAACAGGTTGTGGAGAATAGTTTCTGCCTGATCTTCCTGATGGTGGGCCACGGCAATCTTCGCCGGACGGCAACCTGCCAACTCCAAGGTTTCACTCCCGCAGCCATCACGCAAGCCGTCTTTCTGGCTTGTCCAGTTTTTGGCATACTCCCGCAGGATCTCATACCGTACATCCCGTCCGGCTTCCTCCAGCGACAGTCCTCTCTCCGCTGCCAGGCTCCGTACATCTCTCCGTTCCACCACACAGTCAATTCCTGATTTTTCCGCCTCTGCCTGAACAAATGCTGCGTCCCGGTCTGCTTCCGCACCTCTCAGTCCGTGATGCACATGGACCACCAGAAGCTCCAGCTGCCACGCCTCGCGGATCGCCGCAAAAAGCTCCATCATACATACCGAATCCGCTCCGCCGGACACTCCTAATACCACCCGGTCTCCCATTTCCAGAAGCCGCTCCCGCCGGATGAACTCCTCCATCTTCTTCTGTACTGCCGTCAACTCTATTTCCTCCATATTCCAGCC